>Ga0074193_1000597_pt1 | contig 56904 bp, 44 predicted proteins | sample EPASupsiteHSE605_FD_64523 | JGI IMG/M metagenome (GOLD analysis project Ga0074193, IMG submission 64523) | Bioremediated contaminated groundwater from EPA Superfund site, New Mexico - Sample HSE6-05 | ecosystem: Environmental > Aquatic > Deep subsurface > Groundwater > Contaminated ...
TCTTTGATTATCAAAGCATAGATCTAATTAGTGTGCATATCGATAATATAACAATAAATCTATAAGTATATCTGGCAAAGAGTTATTAATGAAATAAGAAAAAAAATCAAAAATAACGGATTTTTATTGTTTTGGTCCCCACCGCAACATTTTTTCCCATCGCCACAGTACTATAATAACAAAGCCAATTCCTATTGCATTTTATTCACATCAAATACAGGGGTAATGTCTTATTCTAACATTATTTGTAATAATAGTCCAAAATCAGGAGGAGTTGTATTCGTACAAGGGTTTGGTATTTACCAAATGAATTACTGCATATTTGATCTGAACAAGGATACATTACTTTATGAACATACAGGAGTCATTATTGTTTCTCATTCTTTCATATCACACCAAGGAGTTCTCTCAACAAGAAACAATTCCTTGACAAAGAAACCGACATATATTCTTCAATTTTTCAGTTCAATTTACTGTAATGCTGATTCTCCATTTATTAAGGCAACTCCAATAAAAACTCTAGAAGATACACTGTGCATGACCCCAAAGGAAACCATACATAGATCATATGACTCAGAATGCAATAAGATAATTAATAGTGAAGGAGTATTGTGGAAAAAATCCTTCATCTTTTATCCAATAATTCTTTCAATATTGATTGTTTGATTCTCTCTTATATCACATATAAACATATACTCAGAAATTTCAATTTTGATATGGAAAAATGCAAATTATTGTAGAGCGAAACAATATATTGAGGCAATAACCAAATAGTTTGTATCTTTGGAACCAATAGATGTAACACAGTTGTACTCTAATGATTGTTCAAATGTTTTTGAAAAATCATATTCATTTTCACATTGGTTCGTTTTGAAGTGTACAATATTATGCGTAGAGGAAATAGTAAATGAAAGTGACTGAGTGACGATAATTGTTGGCTTTTCACAATAAAAATATTGACCATCATGAATAATATATGACATTCTCACCCTGAAGCTCGCATATTGTATGGAATAGAAAAGAACATACTTGTTGTAAAAAAAACAACAGTATTTAATTTCCATAACATTATATGATTGTTCTCCATATATAACTCCTCTTGATGAAGAACAACTGTTACATATAACATTGAAATAGTTTAAATATTTCATTTGTCCATTTAAAAGCATAATTCCATTGCTATTTGAAGTATTATTAATCACATTCCAATAGTTAAACTGTGATGTTGTTGCCGTTACATCAAGATACCCAACAGAATTTGAGGGAATACAATTAAATGATGCATTATAATAATCATTCTTAAAGCCACCACCAACCCAACCCACTAAATCTCGACCATTGTTATTGTTATTACAGTAACAAAGCGACCAATACCCACTTAGTGACACATATGTTGAAGCAATATATCCAAAACATTTTGATTCAACTGCATCACAATTATTTGCACAAATCCTAAACAAAGAAGCATTATATATTCCACAATATATTGCTCCTCCAATTCTAGCACGGCAGTGGACAAATGAACAAGACACCACAGCCATTTTGCAATTGAATTCTGCATAAAAAACCCCACCATTCCCATTAAAAACATCAAACCTTATGAAAAAGCAATTATAAACTTGAAGATCTCCGGCTTCAACATCATATGATCTGTTTGAAACAGTATCAGGTAAGACACACCCGCATCTCAACCAAAATAAAAGCACTTTCAATGACATTAATGATATTTTTTCTCAAATTTGCTGTTATCTTCACAAAAATTTATAGATCTGTGAAAAAAAAACGTTGACGTTTTAGACATCCTCATATTCAAGAGTACCAATTGGTTCATCTTCTTCCGCATCCATTGTTCCTTCGATAGTCCCTGTTATCCTTCCATCAAGATGCCCTTTCCCGTTTCCGATGATCCATCCATTGAATTCTCCTTCAATAATCCCAGTAATTTTCCCTGTCACAATAACACTTGCTCCATTTAAAACCTGCCCAAGCATGATCCCCTCAAAACGGCCATTGAATGATCCCTCCATTTTCCCTTCAAATTCGCCATCAAAGGACCCTTTATAAGCACCTGAGTAACTCATTAGTAAATAAACCAGTTTACAGATGATAGAAGAAGAGGATGAGGATGTTTTTGTGAATTCGAGCCTGAGGCGCCTAGTAGCATTTCTTCGTGTCCATTATTGCTCCTATTATATAATATGCTATGCGATATGGCATTTTCTACTCGAAATAATCCCTCATCCGCTTCTTGCTGTATATTTTGCTTTAATAATTCATATTCCCCTCACCACCCAAAGGATCAGGATTCCAATTCATGTGATATTGTTTTCTGCAGAAACTCTTATGCTAGTTTCTATGAAGACATCATTAATCGGGTATTCTGACTCCATTTTGCTTACAATATTGCATATTAACACTCTTATACACATTAGAAATAAGAAAATTGGCTTTATATTGTATGGAATAGCTGAAATATACATGATTAGTCAGCTTTATATTGGTATGTTGGAATTCTGTTTTTTAGCACTGTCTTTATTTTCAATATTTATCATATCTTTGATATTAGATTACAAATTTGTTGATTTTGAGATCCAGCCCTTATTTTTGGCGTTTTTTATTGATTCACTATTTGGAAACCACATCTTCATATCAAGATTAATTATTTGCATATCTCTTTTCCTATTTAAAACAATATGTTCTTATAATTTTCCTCCTTTTTCGAGCGAGAACAGGAATTCTTTTATCTATGTGTTTATTGCTTTATCATTTAATTTTTTTGCTATATATAGTGGGATGATGTGTCAATCAGAAGCATTAATAGCATCATCTATTCTATCTATATATAACAATTTAGCTTTGTTGTCAACAATTCTTGGAGACTGTGTATCTCGATTACCACCAACAAAATTGTTTTCTTTTGGTGCTTCGAGGGCAAAATATATATCTCATTTTTGCCGTTCGTTGATTATACTATATTCTGCTTATGATTTATGTTTTATTGAGACAAAATCTCTCTTTTTGCCTCTTCAGTATACTCCCCATCCTTGGAAAGTTGTATCAATATCGGCATGTGGGTTTGTAATAACCCTTTTAGGTGCTTTATACTTTGGGAAAATTCGATTTTCTTCGTTTTTTGCGTATGCTTCTCTTCCTCTTTTGTGTGATATTTTCGTATCAGCGGCAGCATTTGTATCCTCACTTTTTGATGCAAGTTTCGACATGCCTGAAGTTGATGAATTCGTCACCGTTTTAATCATAATTATAATATTTGTCACTGTTTTCCCTGAATTTATTAGCTCATTAAATCTTCTCCTTCTTGAAACACCTTCCCCTACATTTTGCTCTCGTATCTTGAAACGGCTATCATTTGGTTCATATCATACTGATATGAATATCTGGAAATTAAACTCAGGGATGTTTGTGGCTACTTTCAAAGCCAAGCTATTAGAGAATTTCCAGAAACAGTACATCGAGGACTCCATAAGCCAGCATTTTTATAATAAGGGTATTTTTGATATTACGATAGAAACGGTTTGAAATATTTGAATTATTAATAATCGTTAATTCAAATTTTTATTTCTGAAGAAACCGATTATTTTAATGTTTGAGATACAAAATGATTGGCCAGATATGAAATCTTTTGTTATATCCATTGATCAAAAGGACTTTACTTTGAAAAAAACCGATTCTGGTTATGTGTCAACTGACTCATCATTGTATGTCGAGACTATTAGCCAAACAGCTTTTTCTATTCAATATGGAACCAGCAGATGTAGATTTATTTGTCCAAGCAGGAATTTGGACATTCATGGAGGTGAATCAGTCAATTGTATTGCTGTGTCTGAAGACGGCGATGAAATTCTTAGTGGAGATTCATCTGGAAAAGTTTTTTTATCACATAAATCAGATGAACCAATTCCTTTGTTTGGACACTGTCCTGGGTTGGATGTTGAAGATTGTGAGATTTCTAATCCATTAGGCTTGTTTATCACATGTGGTGGCGATATGCAGGTGATTTGCTACTCATCGAAAGAATATCAATATATTGGGAAACTCTCTGGTCACTTACGAAGTGTTACATCGATCGGATCCAACAATGGAATGATCTATTCTGGGTCTTTGGATGGAACAATTCGAAAATGGGACCCTACTAAATTTAGAACAGTGTCATCTTCATTAGTAGGAAAACCAGTGACTGATTTTTGTTTTGGTGTTAATGCTATTTATGTTTCCACAGAAGATTTTGTTGGGGCAATCGATTCAAGATCAGAGCAGTTATTATTTGCATTCCAAAACAATGAAAGTGAAATATTTAATTGCATTGCTCAGAATAACAATGATATTGTCTCTGGAACAGAAGATGGCAAGATATTTGTATGGGATAATAGGGCTTCAGATAAGCCAAAAATTGAATGGAAATGGTATGATTCATCTATTAATTCTCTCAAGAGTTATAACAATGAATTTTGGGTGTGTACAAATGAAGGAATTTCCGCATCATTAGACTTAAATCGCAAGTGTTTTACTACCATACTCGGTACCACAAAATATGAACCAGTTAGAAATATTTGTTTTGCAGGCGAAAAATGCTGGACATCCGCATCGAATGGCATTATAAAGTCCTTTTTACTACAATGAACGTTTAATAAAAAGAATGTATCCTGTTTTACCATCTTTAGATGCTTCTAATTGGTTATATATTGCTGAAGGCTTTAATTCTATTTTGTTTAGGTGGGTTGGTGATTCCTCAAGTTCCATGAACAACAAAGCGTTGAGATTATTCAAACAAGCGCAAGATCCTTCTCGTTCTCGGCTTTCAAATGATGGGGAAAGAGAATCTTTTGCTGATCTACAAAACAGATACAATGAGAATTATATTATCCCATATCTTGACGGATTAGATGTAGGGATTGTATATTCAATTACAACCGGATTCTTGGAATCAATGGCGCAAGTTGCGGAACCTTATAGACCAGAGAAAAGACGAAGAGAGTCAAAAATACAAATGAATTCAACAATATGCCTCATTCATGATAATTTAGTTCCTCCTGGCTCGATTTCAATAGAAATTAAGCTAAAATGCGGATTTAAACCAGATACACCATATGTTCCGCTTGATTCCGTAAAAAGGAAAGTATCAAGGTTCAGAATGTTGCAATATCTTAAAGTGGCGAAAGGGGAAGTGCCCAAATTTAGTTACTATGAGCCAGAAGATATATTTTCTAGAGATCCTGCAAGAATAATGAATGCTCTAAATGCTTTAGAAGATAGTCCTCAATGCAATCTTAAGATGTTCAAGGATGGCACCCAGTGCCCATTTGATTCCAATATTAAAGAGCCTATAGTTAAGACCCTTTCATCGTGTAAAATCCTTGATCAAATCTTAGCACTCCAAAAACTTGATGTATTTGATGTGGAAGGGATAATATATGCCATAGATATTGCTACAAACCCAACATGGCATGATTTATGTGAGAAGGGGGTTGTCTCAATATATCAGAAGATTGTTAGTGGTGAGATTGCTATACCCAACACCAGAGAAGAAGCGGATAGGTTCATCGATAATATGGATATCGAAACTTCAAGGGCATTTATTGCTGCATTTTTAATTTCTCAAGCAGCAAGAGATTGCAGTATCATGATAACATTTGATCAATCATTTGAGAATCCAAAAATCTCAGTCATTGATATGGATATGAAAAACCCTAATCTAGTATACAAGAGATACTATGTGATTGATCAAGAAACATGCAGTTTCTACTTAAAACAACAGTCTGAGTAAAGCACAACAAATGATAAAAACTTTAGACCAACAAATCCTTGAATTAAAAGCAAAAATTTCCCAAGAAAATGAAGAAAATGAAATAATATTGAAGAAAATATCCGATGCAAGGGAAGAAATCAAGAAGAAGGAAGAATTGTTTCAGAATGCAAAAAAGCAATTTAATGAAGAAAAAGAGCTAATAGATAATGAAAACAAAAGATTCGAGCAAGAATTAAATAAATCTAAGCAATATCTAATCGAGAAAGAACAAGAAATGCTACATTTATTGGGAAGACTACATGTTTTTTCCGATTTTCACCATGAAAATGGTGATTTTGGAAATATTTATAGAGATATAATTATTGAAAGCAACAAAAGACTGAATAACATGAGAGATTTACAGGCATCAATAATTGAATCAGGATTTTTAAGGAGTGTTATTAGATATGAGCCCTTTTTTGAAGATACAATAATAGATGATCCCATTCCAAAAGATCCATTCAAACAAATACAGCTTCTTAATTCCAAAATCAATGAACTTGGTAAACAAATCGAAGATACCCGAATTGATATTGCCAAACAAGAGTATTTATTGGAAATTTCATCATCAAATGACTATCAAATGATGAAGAACCAATATAATGATCTGCAAACAAAATTGGCCCAATTGCAAAAAGATCCAAACCTTGAAAGAATTCCAACAGATTTGTCTTACGACAATCTTATTGAGCAAATAACAGATGCTAAACACCAAATTATGTATGAAAAATCTAAGAATTATATCTTGAAGTTTAATCTTCTCAAGCAACAAGTCAATGATGGGATAATGGAAGAATCCGAGTATGAAAAGTTATATCAAGAACTATTAGAATGGTCCGTGATCATTCAAAAAGAGCTCAGCTCACTACAATCAGAGTCAAATGCAACATGGACTATTCTATCTGTTTTGAAACAGAATGAGGATAAAGACTTAAAAAAGGTCAAAGATTCTTTGGATATGATTCTTGATTCAATCACCAAATCGACAAAGCAATACCAAGAACAGTATAAATGGATTCGCCAAATGATTGATACTATATGTGTGAAAATTGGGATCAACCCACCAGTATCTGATAATGATATGGAGAGTGTATTCCAACTTATTAATGAGCGGGCTATTCAAAAAACGGGAAATGAAGCAGAGCCAACCACAGAACAAATCGAAAGATTAAGAAAAGAGAACTTACTTCTATCAAAACAGGTAAGAGCATTAGCAAACAAGTCTTATATAAAGTCGAGAACCGGGAAAAAATAGATATGAAAATCAGTGTTAATAAAGAGATTAAAGGACTTCCAGAAAATGAATTAATACCATATTTATCCATTTTATCGAATAAAGTTGAAATATTTAACAAAAGAGTTGAAATTGGGGAAATCGTTTCAATTTATGATGCTATTGACTCAATTTTCGACTCTTTTGTATCTGGAGTTATTTTACCAAACGAATTATTTGCTGGGAAGCATTTTATGTCATCTTTAATCTGTTTGCTTCAATCAACAGATTTGAATATTGTGGTTAAAACATGTAATCTGATTGCTAGGATAATATTTTTTACTGAGGGGTATTCTGTAATGATTGACAGCTCCATTTTGGTAATGATATGTGATCTTACAGTTAAAAATATACTACCTGATAATACTCCATTCATAACAGTTCTTTCGAATGTTCTTAATGAATCGAAACAAAGTATAAGAATTTTAACTCCTGTAGTAGATATTTTACTGAAATCAATTGAAAGCAGGTTTCCTACAAGGATCGAGATAGCTTTCATTAGACAATACTATGAGTCAATTGATCCAAACACAGAAGAATTTTCTATAATAACGGAGTCTCTACTCAGAGTGCTAGAATGCCCAGATGACATTGTGACCTCACATATATTATGGTCAATATATGAGCTTATTTGCGATGAAACAGTGTTTGAGCATTTCCATGGAAATAAAACTATTATAAAATGCATTGAAAACATAATTCCGGACAAATTACAAACTACAAAAGCTCAAATATCTATTATGATCTTAATGATTCACTTCAATATTGATTATAATTACCCTATTGACTTATTAATAAGAATTGTGAAAGATGGAGATCCACATGTCATCAAATACACATTAAACTGCATATCTATGATAATGGAGCATTCACAATCTTGTATAGAGATCGTATATAAAGGTGGTCTTTTTAAATACATATCCAATCTAAGCCAAGAGTACCAATACTCTATATGGAAAAATGCCATTAGGTGTTCTTTTCAGATTATTTCTTTCATGCCAAATGTATCAGAAACCCCTATTGTTACTGAGTATTTGATTCCAGTTATGTTTGATAAGCTTCAAGACTCTGATGATGAGTTATCTTTAACAATCTTAAAACTTGTGAGAGTAATAATAGATTATTATACAATGGTTGGAAAAGAGAAAACAATTATAGGTATTATTCACAATATTGGTGGAATAGAAAAGCTATTAAGTGTTGGAAACTGCGGAATCGAAATCGTTGAAGAGTACATACATAATATTTTGGATATTCTTTAATAAGTGCTATTTTTTCTCATTTTTGCGTTTCTTATTCATAATTAATGCATATTCTTCAAGTGTTAATTCATCTTTGTTAAACTCAACAAAAGCATTAATATCTCTATTGCGATTAATCTCAGGTATTTTATTCTCTTTTTTAGACATTTCTTGCAATCTTTTAAGAAGTTCATCATACATTCTGCTAAATTCGAAAATTTGGGTCTCTCTCTCGTGTAATAGTTCATTTTTAGCCAATAAATCGTCTTTTAGTGTTTTAATTTCCATTTTGAGGTTTTTAATCTCCTCATTGAGATCGTTTATACTCATTATAAAAAACTAGTTTTATTCTTCATCAGCAATGAGCCTTAGTAGAACATGTTCAAGAGCTTCTGCTGTTACATTCAGCGAATCAATCTTGAAATCTTGAAGCTTCGAATCAAGTGTTTCCAGGATTGTTACTACTCTGTCATCAACAGGAATAAGAATACTATCAGTTCTCTCTCTATCTCTGATTGCTTCTGGAATCAAACTTTTCACGAACTCGAGTAAGCCATCAATATCTGTATTATTCCCCAAAGCAGCAATACGATATCCGCAATTATATGCTCGTCTTAATTCGCTCGATGTTCCTGTGAATACCAAATTCCCTGCTTTCATCACGAATATTCGACTGCTTACAGTTTCTGCTTCTTCAAGTGAATGTGTAGATATAAGTGATGTTGTTTCTTTAAATTGACTCAGAGATTTCCAAATTGTTTGTCTTGTTGATACATCTATACCTGCTGTGGGCTCATCAAGGATAACAATTGGTGGAGATCCAATAAAAGCCAGAGATATGCATAATTTTCTTTTTTGGCCACCTGATAATGAACCAGCTTGAGAATTGAGCGAACTTTTCATATCTAAAGCCGAGACTAACATTTCAATTTGATCAAATAATTCATCATCGGGTGTTCCCCTTATTTTACCAAAGAAAACAAGATGTTCATAGACTGATAGAGTTGGAAAGAATACATTGTCTTGAAAACATATACCAATGTAGTTTTGCATTTCAGAAAAACCAGTATCAATGCATTGTCCTGATAAATAAAGATCACCCGAATCTGCATTGATTGTTCCTGTCATCGAATTAATCAATGTTGATTTTCCAGATCCGTTTGGACCTATGAGAACAATTACTTCTCCATCATTCACACTAAAACAAACCTCATTTAGCGCTTTTGTAACAAAGGTACCATGATATGTTTTTGTGATTTTCTCAATTCTGATCAATGGCTGATCAATTGAACTGATATTGTTATCTGATATTTCTTTTCCTATTCCAAATAAACATTTCCAGTATTGAGACTTGAAAATATTCCCCCAACCAATTGGAGGAACTCCAGCAGGCCGAGAATTCATTAAAAGGCATATTAAAAACAAAGATAGATAAAACATGAATGTAAAAAGGGAATAATTAATTATTGTGCCTGTTTCTATAAGCATTCCAGTAGATAGATAATTCCATGAAAGGGTTCGGTTAAAACTAATTGAATATTCCACATTTTGATAGAATAAAAAGGGAGAAAATTGCGGGAATAAGAATACAAGAGTTTTTATAGTTGTTTTGCTAGTTTCTGAAGAGAAACCTACGTTTTCTGAAACAGGAACAAACATAGCAGCCACAAAACAAAGAATCGAAATATATTTAAAATAGCTAGATTTTGTTAACAAAGAAACAAGAAATACAAGGAAAAAATAGAATGCAAGATTATGCAATATTGTATATATAAAAACGAGGCTTAATGATGTGTCCTTGGTTGCTTTACAAAAATGAATCATTAATGAGACATAAACTGATTGAATAAGAATAAGCGAGAAATCTGCGATAAACATTGATATCCAAAGAGACATTTCTCTCGCTCCAGATATAGTCAATAACAAAAACAATTTTAGCTCTCTTAATTCAATTATCTGAAGAATAGATCTCAGCAATAAACAAACAATTGATAATCCCAGTATTAGAGCATAATTTGAAGAGTTCATTTTTGTATTCATTTCATCCGATTTTCGAGGAATTGAATAAAAATCACTCATTCCATTTAACTCAATTGAATGACCCATATATTTTAAGGTCGAATTCATTAAGAACTCTGACAATAAATCAGAGTTGGTTTCATAACTATTGGATACTTCAACATTAGGTTTCAGATTTTTCAAATTATTCATGATATCATTCGGGAAAATATAGGTTATGAGAGGATCCTTATATCCCCCTTTAATAAATGAATGAAGCTCATCTTCAGACGCAAAAAACCTTGGAGTATTATTTACAGGATATAAAAAATCACCAGCTAAGTTTTCTGTATATGAGTTTTTTGGTATCATTCCAACACTATTATTAAAATTCAAGTAAAAAATTGTCATGGGATCAACACGATTAATTATGGAAAAATTGGGACTTGTATATGCCAAAATCTGTCCTGGCTGTGATCTCTTGTACATTGTAATTAAATAAATCCACCCCATAGAAAGAGTTATATAGACCCAAAAAGCAATGGTTTTCATCCGCATTTTAAAAACTAATATAAAAAAGTTCCAAATTATTGCAGCCTGTTTTGGTTTTTGAAGTCTTCCCCTTTTTTGAATTTTCTCCTTATTATCCGAGATTGTCTCTAATTTCATAATTAATATTTGATTGTTTATCAAACGATTAGTATTCAAGCAATTTATCGCAGATCCTATTCGATTGAAAAAGTTAAACTTGTGAATTCTAAACCCCTACACACTTTTTATTTGAAATATACTTTTTTGAAAACAACAATACAAGTGATTAAATAAAGGGAAGAAAACATAACTAAAGTTAAAATAACTAGTTTCCTTGTTCGTTCTTTCACTAGAACGCCCTAATTGTGGCTAAACCTATGGATAAGTGAATCAGTATCCCAAATTGCAAGTTAAAGATACAATATTGGTAATATATACTTGGAATCATTAGAGCAAATATGCTATAAAACTCACCTAGCTAATAAATACAAATGTCTATTTTTTCATTTGAATTTATAGATACGAAAATGGTACGTTTATAATTAAAATGCTTTTGTTGATTTGCTTAAGGTATTATACATCGGGGGAAATTGGTACAAATTCCATATATCCAATAGAGAATAACTTTGAAAAGCTAGCAGTTTTAGAAAATCTACTCCAGGAATTGAACTCTTCATTGAATGAAGCCGTTGAAACCATCACCAAAATCCAGACTGATATCTCAAATATCAATGATAAACTGTCTGATGCAGTATCATCAGCACATCCAGATCACCTTTGCTCCAATTCATCATCAATTCGCTTTATTTTGAAAAAATCAGATTCAAAAAAAATCAAAAAACCATCAATAGAAAATATTAAAAGTGCAATAGAGGATAAATCAACAAAATTCATCCCAAAAATCCCTCAAATTACTGGATTCTATTTCTCCTCACCATCACCAAACATCACCTTTGTAACAGACTACCCAACAATTGGTCGCACTTTAATATTTGGCCCACCTGACAACCAAAAATGTGATATGTTATCATCTAAAATCACATTCATTAGACTTGGAAAAGAAATGTACTCACAACATCTTTCTAGGTCACTTGACAATTCTCACCAGTTTGTCCCTGTGGATATCATCACAGACTTTGATGAGATACGTTTCGATACTATTACAAATAATGGGGACCCTGACTCACTGTGTTTTCCTCCTCTCTCTGTATGTCTCCAGTAAATCAAGTAAACCTATACGATTATTTCGGTTTTTGTAAAATCAAAATGGGGAATTGCTGTACTTGCGCCGAATCACCACCCTCGATTGTTTTTTTGGGTCTATGTGATTCTGGCAAATCATCAATTATCGCATATATTGAGTATAAAGCATTTAGATTAACTCATCCTACTCTGGGTGTATCGATTTCTTCATCTGTATACGAAGACAGCAGAGTTGAAATATGGGATGTTTCTGGGAGAGATTGTTCGTTTTGGTCAAAATATTATGCTTTCCCATCGGGAATGGCATTTGTAATAGATGGTTTACGTGAAGATTTGCTTGATACATTTGTTTCACATGCCAAAAATGCATTAGAAAACGATCATGTTCAGACTATTCCTATTTTGATATATATTAATAGGTATCTTGGTGATGGAACAGAGATTGTTAACAATATTAAAGATAAACTCGATCTTAACCTCAGACCTGGATTAAGCATTCATTTCCAGTTATGTGATGTTAAGTCAGGAAAGGGCGTTCTCGAAGGATACAATTGGCTTATGAGTAGAGTCATTCGAATATAGTTGTAAAAAATCATCTTTAATATTTCTTGTTTGCAAAGTATTGTCTGATTCGATCAAATCGTTCTTTGGACATTGCGGCTACAGAATTTACCTCGGGAACATTGGTTAATCCTGTATCGGGATTATTTGTATTCCCACAAACACAGAATCCAGCAGATCCCCAATTTGTATGAAAAGAATCTGAGGGGTTGTTTGGACGATCGCAAAACCCACCATTTTCTGATTGAGCAACATCAAAAAGATATGATGTTATTCCATTTGGATCCCAAAACTCACCAGTTTTCAAATAATCAGACATTGTTCTACAAGGAGACCCAACCCACCAACAGTAGCATGTATCAACAAGTTTATTAGTTCTCCCATTGAAACCCCCGCCATAAGGACATTGTCTATCAGCAAGCCAACGAACGAGCAGATCAGTATTGATTAAATCCAGTTTTCCAAGAATATGAAGTATGCTTACCCCACTATACGTATACCCCCCATGTGATTCACAATTTGGGAATGGACCAAAACCACCATCATAGTTCATGCACTGTAGAGTGTACTCTATTACATTTTCTGTTATCTCTGGCGTTAAAATATCAAGTATCCATGCAATAAATATTGCTGAAAATGTTGATCTTAGGTCAAATTCGCATCCAGGAGAAGCTGAAAAGGAGCCATCCTCATTTTTACACTTTAATAAATACTGATAAAACTCAGATTTATCAATTAAACCATAAGCTTCTTCAGTTCCAATAATACCAATTAGGATTATCGTTCCATACAATGGTATTAGTGATGGATGATCATAACGCAGCCCCGACCACCCGCAATATTTATTCTTATGATTTCGTAAAAATTCGCATGTAAGCTTCTTATAATTTTCAACTTCCTCATTATTAGAATAATCCATCATAAACATTGGATATAACATATAAAATGGATCCCAGACAGCAAAAAACTCGTCATCTTTAGGAAAGCTTACTCTATTCAACTTTCTTTTAATATAGGACAAAAAAGAGTCCTTTTTGCACATATTTTTTGACCTTGTCACCAAACGGATCTTTTTCTCAGTTTTTTCTTGCTCTTCGCTGGTTTCTGTAACAAAACCTTCATTATCATAAGTTTGGTTATATAGCATTTTTAAAAATTTAGGCTGTAACTAAATATCCAATTGTGCTATATTAATTCATTTATGGATGAGATATTGCTAACCAAGTTGAAAGGTCTTTTTGCTACGAATAAGCTAGAAGCTTTTTTTGATGGTATATCATTACTTCAAAAGTATCCGAAGAATGCAAATATCATTTTAAAACTCCTTGTCTATTTATACTCAGTAATCCCAAATGAACATTTGATTGAATTATCTCCGTTATTACTTGATTCTCTGGCTAGACATCGAGGTATTATCGAAATTGAAGATTTTCATAGAGCATTGGAGCAAAATGGGCGAGAGAATGAAATATGGAGGTTTTTATCCGCTTTTGATATCAAACCATCGATGATTCACTATTATAAAGATTTTAAATTTGATGAAACGATATTATCATGTTTAATACCAGCAAATTTGGCTTTTCAGGAGATATCGGGTATTATTTTGGATTTCCCAAGTTTATCAAGCACAATTCACAAGATCGCCGGGAAAGGTTCTGTTCCCTTTATAATTTCTGTGATTAATAAATTGGACAATGATCAATTAATCGAGATACATAATCAAGTCTTAGGTTCCGGTTCTTATCTTGAGTTTCTCATAGCAACACGTCTGCATGAGCCTATCAGTTATACATCCATGTCTGAACCTTTTTATTTCCTGGACAGGACAAAAATATTAAAGGAATGGATAGCAGCTTCTAAGATATCAGAAATACTTGAGCTTGATGAGGAAAATAGATATTGTCTAAAGCAGATATCTGGACCAACCGATTTATCAGCAAAACTGTTAAAACCTGTTCTTGACACAATAGAACAAACCGAACTTCTCACCCAGTTCCATAGAAATCTCGACCAAGCAAAGCCAGATCAACCTTTTGCTCAATTCTCTGAATTAGGGTTATCTATTGCAAAAAAGATATCGAGTGAATTCGATAGACTAAGATCAATAAGAAATGAAAACGCCTCATTGATTTCCACTTTCGATTCCACTAGAGCATTGAATAGAAACGAAATTGGCGTTAATCTTTCTGATAAGTGTGATATATGCAAACAGAGATTAGGTCATTGTGAAGTACATGCTTTTTCATGTGGACACAGGTTTCATTCAGATTGTGTTGCTGATATCGAAAGTGAGATTTTGTTGGCATCAAATCATATTGACACAATTAAAGCAACAGAAATTGGTTGTCCAATCTGCGGATTGAATTCATCCCATACAGTATGTTGCCTTTTATGGAAAGACAGCCAGTCAATTCAATTCTGGTCACTAAATGTTTAGACTTATCTCACTCCAGTTTTACACAAAGTCCTTTTATTTACCGTTACACTTTACACAAATTATCCAAAAAGTTGAAGTTGGTCAGCTTTTCTTTTTCAAAAATTCAAATCTACGATATTCATTTCAAAAAGTCATAGATTTATTCAAATTCTACCCCAATTCACAGTATGTTTTATTTTCTTATTCAAAAATGTAATCCTCACACAATAATCAATATGTGTTCTGAAATTACCATGGTCTAGGTATTTTCATGCAAACATCAAATACAACACATACTACAGAAAACATATGTCATAGAGCCTGCATTTGTGGAAACATTCACATTTCCGGGATTTTGGATCGGATTCCAATGAGTGAATTGCCAATTCCGATGAGAGGAAAGCTAAAAAAAATGAACAACGCTATAATCATGAAGGATTCCTGCCTTGTAATCAAGGAAACAGCTAAATCATATGCAGTTCCACAAGCATTTTATTATTTAGTTTATTGTTCAAGATGTCGTTTTTCTTTTTGCATATTGCCACATAGGAATCACCATATTTGCTTACAAAATTTCTCAGTTAACTATCCCATCAACATGTGTGATTCTATTGAGACATTTTTCCCAATGACTATCCAGTATTTACTGTCAAAGCCACCTTCATTATGTGTTCAGTATGAAGAGAATAATGATTTGGAATCAAGTTCTCCTTGTAACTTAGCATTATATGGATCTTTAACAAATCCTTGGATGTTTAATCCACTCTTAATCGAATAGGAAAAAACAATCAACTTGGTCAATTGTTATCGGCTTTATGCATCTCAACCTCAGAATTATGGAATAAAGAGCTTCATAGAATATTCTCTGGACCACTTAAATAATCAAATGATTTTCTGAACATTTCAATTATGTAAATAGAAACAAATATTATTTTCTATTGGATTTTGAGAGATTATTATTTTCATTATATTTTGATAACAAATTTCTTTCAATTTTGGAAGGATTACAAATTATTTCATTAAAAAAATGGATGCAATTGAGATACACTTTAACGATCGCACTCATGAATCATCTCTGGAAAAAGACATGAATTTCCGCCACAAATACCAGAAAAAGTATAGGATAATGTTTTCTGAAGAAGAAAACACAAAAATCAAAACTCTTGTGGAAAAATTTGGGACTGATTCATGGAAAATGGTGGCCGACAATCTTCCTGGTAGAACAGCTAGACAATGTAGAGAAAGGTGGAAAAACTATTTGGCGCCAGAGATCAACAAAAAACCATGGAAATCGGATGAAGATATTCTATTATTTAGAAAGTTCCAAGAAATTGGACCTCAATGGGTTCTGATGTCATCATTCTTCACGAAAAGAACACAGAATGCAATAAAGAATAGATGGAATACAATAATCAGGAAAGCTCGCAATCTGGGTTTTGAGAGTCTAACGCTTGAGAAGTTCATTGAAACAGCACAAAGGGTAGACTTTAGATCAAACAGATCCTGCACTTCTGATGAAAATGAATCAGAAATTCATGATATGCACTATATTATCTCTATCGAAAATTTTTTGGTGAAAAATAACAAAAGCTAGACATGACCTTCTTGATTTCGCTTTGAAATGAATCAAAACCCACCAATCACTTTAAATACTTTACAAAATAAAGTTACGTTACTTAAATGTCTTTTCAGCGGATTACAAATTTGCTCAGTGGTGGGTCAATCATTGATGTAAGCCTGATATCTGATAGTCTTAAGAATGTATTAAAGGAGTTGTGTGAGATGGTTTCTCAACAGGAGGGTCAAATTGAGTTTTTGCGTCAAGAGCTAAGGAGGAAAGTATCTCAAACTGAATTGAAAGATTCAATTGCAGAACTCAACGAAAAAAGTTCCCAACTTATTGAGGAAAAGGTTTCTAGAACTGTTCAAGAATTGAATGGAAGATTTGAGACATTGAGTGATAGTATGAATAAGATTCATCAAGTTCCTAACAAGTATACAGATGACAGAATTTCGCAACTTAGAACTGAATGTAATGAGAGGGTTTCTAATGTCGAAAAAAATGTATTTGTTGTTTCAAACCAGATTAATGATGTTAACAAACAAATGAAAGAAACTAAGGATCATGTACAGAAAGCCAGAATTGATATTTTAACGCTCTCTGATAGGATGAAGAAGGTTGAGGATTCTTCTGATATGACCCTTCATGAAAAACTTCAGGCTCTTGATAAAAGAGTTGAAAAACATGTAGTTGATTTAAGGCAAGAAATATCCGACACAAAACAGATCATAAGCGGAGCAGAAAATCGAAATAAAGAGTTTGAATCGGAGATGCATGATGAGTTGACTGCTTTTCATATTCAGATTCTTGATCTTTCAAGCAGGATAGAGCCCGATAATGTTCTTGATATTGAAAGTGGACAGCCTATTGATACTCCAGCTTTAGTACGAGCAATCCAAAGAGATTCGAGGAGAATTGATAAGTTAAACGAGTTTATGGCATCGATGAAATCCGAGTATGATGACAATGTATCGTATTTTGCATCATTTTCCCATTGTCTTCAACAAATTTATCTATCGCTTCGATCTCTATCGATTCATTATAATGAATCTAACATACTTGTTCAGTCCAAATTAATAGACGAACAAAATGAGTTGATAAGACTGAAAAACCATTTGAATCATTTTTGTGAAGATCTTTCCAACTCTCAAAATGTGCAGATTCAAGGGATTAATGACATTAATAGTGCGTTTTTACAAATACATTCAGTAATTCGTCAGTTATCAAAAGCACCTATTCCATCATTTAAGCCTTTTGATGATTTAACTTCAAATATTCAAACTGTGATTGATTCTATTAGCCGCCTTATCGATGAAATAGAACAAGAGAAACCCCTAGATCCCCTTAGCATAACAGCAGAGTTCACAGTTGTTGATGTTCCCATTCCTGTTTTTACCCAAAACAAAGAACCAGATGAAACAGCTCCAAAATCTTTTGCTATTGAACAATCAGAGTTTCTCCAAGCAATATCATCATTAGAAGAGCGAATTTTATCAATTAGTTCGAAGAATTCATCACTAATCGAATCAATCGACTCAAGGATTGAGCACAAAGCAGATCAAATGACAATAGAAAGAATGCTCGAAAAAGTGAGGACTACGGTTGCTGGATTAAGAGATAAAATTGGGGATGTTATGAAATCAGTTGCTCAATGTATCACAAGAGATGAAGCAGAGTCAATAATTAACTCTCTGTATGAACAAGCAGCCGAAGAAGGTGGTACACAAATATGGACAACATATGGTTCTAAAAAGAAAGCACAGCAGCCAAAATCAAAACCCCTCCCACCTCTTCCGGGTACTCAAGCCCATGATGCAATATTTGGAACTCCAAAAAAATAGGATTTATGTTAAAATTTACATTGTATTCGTTTAAAATAAATGTCCCAAGATAATGATCAAGTGATTACTGTTGATAACAATCATCCTGCAATTACTGAAATCATGGCTTTATTTAGCGAAAGGAAAATATCTCGAGAATTATGCCAATCATTGATTCATAAATTTAATAGACTACAGAGATCATACGTCGAATCATGTTCAATGGAGAAGATTCTGGAAAAAAAAGCTTTGCAATGTAATAAAGAACTTAAAATACAGAAAGCGCAAATTGCAAGTTCTGCAGAAGAACAAGAAGATCATAGAACACAGCTCAATTCATTGAGGCAATTCATCGCAAACATACAAGCAGAACTTGACAACACTAATGATCAACTTAATTTGGTTAGGAAAAACTCGGAAATGAAATATAAAGAATTATCAAAACTTGAAGACAAGCTTGCCAGGGCTAGAGAGAATAATGCAAATAGAATTGAAACCACAAGAATTGCCTTAACAAAAGAAATTGATCAGATTCAAAATGTAATTATTGGAAAAAAACAACATATTAATCATCTTGAACAGAAAAGTAAGGATGATCTTAAAAAAATTGATGAAGCAGAGTTAAGATTGACTGATCTTGAGAACTCAAAAAAGGCTTCCCAACAAAGTTTAATAGAAATAAGCGCTAATCCAGTCAAAATAAGACAGAACATTTTATCATTAGAATCACACCATCAGTCTTTGTTAAAGGAAGAAATAGATACCATTAGTAATATGCAATCAATTGCTGTTAAGCTTGATAAAGAAGATAAGACAATAAGCGAGTACAATAGTGATATTGATTCATTAAAGAATGAAATTGAAGTTACAAGGTCTCAAGAGATCAACCACAGATTATCTATGGACGACTTGAGAAGGAAAATCTCTTTGAATAAGGAATCTCAGTCATATTATCAAAATGAACTCATTTCTCTAAAAAAAAATATAAAAGAAGAAGATCATGAAAGAGTAATATTATTATCTAGAATGGAATCACTTGATAGAGATATTGTTTCTAAGAACAAAGAAATAGAAAAACTTACAGAAGTCATACTTAAAATGAAAAAAGAAAAAGGATCTCTTGAAAACCAGCTTAAAACTGCTAATATTGACATTGATGATGAAAAGAAAATTCTAATAAAATTTAAAGAAGAATATAGGGGAATAGAAGAAAAAAATCTTGAGGCTCTTAAAGCTTTGGTTGCTTGTGATAGTGGTAATAAAACTTTGGTTACACAAATAAAAAATCTGATAACTGAAAGAACAGGCCTCCAAGTTCAATATGAAAAACTCCTTGTTGAAGAACATGAAGTATTAATGCAAATTAAAGATTTTTCTATCTCAAGAGATAGGAAAGCTCGAGAAATTGCTTTGATGAAAAAGAAAACCCTCGATATAAAGGGTACTGCCCAAGAAAAGAACCTGAAACTATTGGATTTATCTCGAAAAGCAGAAGTTATTGAGATGAAATCAAATGAGTATGCAGCACTATATGATGGCGTTAAAACAGATAGAAATAGGTATATCGCTGCTATACAAAGCTCTAATCAATTAATTGTTGAACTCAAAGAAAAGATTCGTATTATCCAAGAAGAGGGGAATGTATTGTCCAAGGAGTATTCAAAAGTAGAATCTGCAACAAGAATCAGTAAGAATGAGATTGATAGCGCGTTTTCAATAAGAGATGTAATAAAGGAGGAACTCAGAAGATCAGAAATTGAATATCGAAAACTTGAAGAACAATTAGATTTTCAAGCAACAGAAACAAGCAGAATGAATAAAATACTAGAAAGAATAGAACAAGAAATATTAAACCAGCAAGTGCAATATTCACACAAAACAGCTGATTGTATTGATAGAAGGCGTATGTATCTTGACAAAACCGATGCAATTAGTATTTTGCATGAACAACTTGAAAGGCATGCAGAAATCATGAAGAAAGGAGAAAAAGCTCTAAAAGAAAGAGATGATGAAATCAGGATGCTTGTGCACCAACTTAAAGATTTTGAGCATTGCATAGAGTTAATGGGCAAAAAATTACCTGAAATTAGAAAACTTGATAACGAAATCAATGAGATTCGTTTTCAAATACAAAGAGAAAACTCCGAAGTTGAACAGATAACAAAGAAACTTGAAGTACCTGAAGAGAATGGAAGAGCTAGGAAATATTCTGGTAAGGATATGTCAATGTCAGAGCTTGAGGAAAAAATCACAGTGTATGAACAAAGATTGAGTTCAAAGGATCAACAGCTTTGGGAAACACAAATTCTTCTTCGCGAAATTGGCGAAAAGATTGAAAAGGTTTCGAAAGAGATTGACAAAGGGCGTCCAAGATCTGCCAAAGTCTCCGAGAAATGCGGATATGCGAAAGCAGAGGCAATGAAACTTCGCAGAAAGAAGAGAGCCGTTATATCAGAACTTGCAGTATGGAAAGCTCACCAAATAGATACCGCTGGGCAAATTGAATCTGTGAAAGAAGAATTGCAGTTATCTTCAAGGAGAGCTGCAAACGGTGAAGCATTTGATGAATTTGCAGATAAAATGGTCAAAATTCATCAATCAGATCTTGAGAGACAACATAGTGCAAGAAGACATAAGTACTCTGATGATGAGGAAGACAATATTCCTCCAGGAAGACAAAAGTTTGATGCATATCCAACCTCAGATGGATTATCAAGGCCATACGGTGGATTCCCAGTGTTCCAGCCTCAGAGACCATCAGGAAACCTTCGACACTATAAGAAAGAAACCCCAAGAGAAATTAAACTGTAATTGGTACCTGGTTTTTTCCGTTTGGGTTGTCACATTTAGTTTTGTTGTTGCTATCATGGATGGATCTTTTCATATTTCTCTAGGTTTAGAGGAGGAATTCAAGTATACTTTTGTAGATTTTTGTAATGTTGTTAGAAAATCTTGTGATTCTAGAGTTATTGTTGGATCTGGGAATAATAATACATTTTTTGTATTCAGGGACGGATTATCTAAATCAATAAATGTGGAATTTCTCGATTTCGATTTTATTGGAGATAGTTTCACGATTGTTGGGGTGCTTAAGAGTAGTTTTGAAGTCGTGTTTTTAAAGGATGATAGACTCATTAAAACAGGGGTTTTTCTTTATGAAGAAAATGCTAAAAAGGTCCATATATCAAAAGTTTCGAACAAATTGGTATTCGGAGGAAAGGGAATTTTTGTGTATGAATATGATAATGAGTGGAAATTGCGATTATACTCTTCTTTTTTCAATGATTTTCCTGTAAAATTCAAATTAAACAGCGAAAAGGACCTAATTATAATGTACGGTAATGAAAATACACAGTTTTATTCCCTTAATGGAGAATTGATAACCGAAATCAGGACTGGGAGATTCGATAATATGGCTTTTACTATAGGAGGCCCTTATATTGTTTTGTATAATCAAGATAGTATTGAAATTTTTGATGTTGATTCACACTCATATAAAGACACAATCACTCCAATATCAAATGTTATTAAATTATGGTTTATTGACACAGAGCATTTGCTTATATATAGCAAGGATTCTATGTTTTACTTATTTAATATTCACTCACTTAAGTTTTTTCGACTTCAACATTCTTTACCTCCAATTAGCGATGTTTATTTCTTCATTGATACATTTCCCTCTCTTATTGTTATGGTGGAAAAATCTCTTCATTTGCTGAAAATCATGGTTCCATGGAGATTTTGGTCGAGAATACAATATCCTATTCACTCACTTGAAAGATACAATTTAGCATATAATCCTGCTCAAATAATTGGGTTATCCCCAACAAAAGAGATTTGTGTTTTTTCTTCAAAAAGCGGCAAAGCAATTACTCGGATAAGGGAAGAAGTACTTTCATATTCATATGAAAGATCATTGAATTTCATGGTTGTTGTTTCTCAGAGTGACATTTCATTATATAACTTTGCTTATGGGCAAATGGTATTTGTATCAAAAAAGATAATTACTTCGAAGCATGTTGTTTTGTCGCATATACTAAATTCAATCATGATTTTAAATAATGAGAATAGCATTGAAGTGTATGATTACTTTATGGGAAACAAAAAGCAAGAATTCAAACTTGGTGACCACAAATGCGCTCAATTTTTTGAGATTGGAGATCATATAATTCTGATTTGCGAAGATGGGATATATTTATATAATCCGATTAATTGTATTGATTTGGATTGTATTCGAATTCCACAAGTATCTTCTGTGAAATATTTCAATACATCTCTATGCTTTTCAAACAATGAAGGGACTCTTTTCAAGGTAGATTTGGGTAATGACACATTTAATCATGACTCATTGAAGCAATGCTCCAATAAAAATGGCATTTCCTCCATCTCCATTTCCAAAACATTTATTGTATGCTCTTCAAAAAATGGAGTGGTGTCATATTATAATAATGATCTGATCTTGTTGGCTCATATTCACTTACATATCCCAATTCTTTCATGTCTGATTCTTAATGGATATCGGGATGTTATTGTATCTACTAATGATTCTTTGATGGTCATACCAGGATCATATGTTTTTCATACTGATATTGATGAAGAAGATATTATATATGATAATTTTAATAAGCTTGAATCAATATTTCTCGATTCATTATCTTTTTCTCTAGATCATGGTTCAAACAGGAAAGTATCATCAATCAAATCGATTTCTGATGGAATCCATTTATCAATGAGTACCCCACAATCTGTGAGTGAGGTTCGGATCCAAATGAAAGAACACAAAGAAAAGTTTTTTTTTAGAGATAAAGCATTCTCGATGTCTTCATCATCATTTCGGACCTTCATTCCTTCATCTGTTAATAATACCGATCCGAATTGTTTCAAGAATCCTTTCCGCGAGCTTACTCCCCCTCCAATAAGAACAAACAATCTTTCCAAGCCAAGAATTATCCCCAGAGCACAATCACATATTCCGAAGAGGCTTCGTTCATTATATATTGAAGCCTCTCCTCCATTATCTTCTATAACTCCAGATGCTCTCAAGGAGATTTCCACTAGGAAACGGAGATCGACAAAATCGCATTCTCCTGTTCCAAAACCAATTACTCCCCCATCTCCAATGAACCAAGCACTAAGCCCAAGACCGAGGAACAATCCGAGAATTCCAACGAAACATCATTCATGTTCAGAGTCTTTTCTAACAGAATCTTTAACAATTATAAATTTAAATTCTAAATCTCCTCGTCCAAAGATCCTCATACCAGTAGCAAAGAAGAAACCAGCGGGATACAAAAATACCAAATAAATTGTTTTTAATCTTTATCTAAAATGAGTTAAATTGTATACATCTAATCACAGCAACCCTTCTTTCCGTTAGTATTTGTTTTCCTTAACTTTGGCGATGTCCGGGTTTCGAATGATTTGTCTTTCATCAAACCCTCAATTAATGCTTCAAACATCTCTGTCACTCCAGTTCCACTTTTTGCTGAAGTAACAAAAAAATAAAACCCTTGTTCTGAAGCCCAGCTCCTTATTTTGTCAATTGGCACCATCTTATTTGGTAAATCATCCTTGTTAGCAGCAATAGCTATATAACATTGTGTTTTAACAGTAGCCCTAAAGCTTTCTAACCAACTCTCAAGAGCATCTGCTGATTCTGGGTTTGTCTGATCATAAACTATAACTGCAGCTTGTGCATCCCTATAGTAGATAGCCCCAAGCGATTTATACCTCTCCATTCCTGCCGTATCCCAAATTTGAAGCTCGACATCCTTGCCCTTATATGTTGTTCTATATGGAATATACCCAGCCCCTATGGTTGGCTCATAATCCGACTCGAACACCTGGAATTGAAGTCTATTAGCTATTGCAGTCTTACCCACCGCTACAGCACCAATCATAACTACTTTAAACTCTATATTTGGGGGCATTAAAATAATACCGGAACGATCATTAATCAACACTTTATTAAGTCTCTAGTAAGCTAAATGGCGTCTGTTCCTTATAATTATCCTTAAATATCTCAGATATTTCATCAATTTCATTATTACTGCTTGTGGTAATGAAGCTGAAGCATGACTCTTCTTCGATGCTCTGGTATTTATTGGATTCACTTGAGGTATAACCATTTGCGTGATTACTTTTATCACTGTGTGAACTGTCTATATGGCCACTACCTGTTGTAGATTTATCATTTGAAACTCCTTTCGTACTGATATCACTGATGAAACTATCTAGGATATCTTCTTCTTTCTTGCTCTTGTCGCTCTGAATACTCTCTTCTTTGGGATTATCGGTATTGGATTTATCATTCATAACTCCTTTCGTACTGCTATCACTGATGAAACTATCAAGGATATCATCTTCTTTCTTGCTCTTATCGCTCTGAATACTCTCTTCTTTGGGATTATCGGTATTGGATTTATCATTCATAACTCCTTTCGTACTGATATCACTGATGAAACTATCAAGGATATCTTCTTCTTTCTTGCTCTTATCGCTCTGAATACTCTCTTCTTTGGGATTATCGGTATTGGATTTATCATTCATAACTCCTTTCGTACTGATATCACTGATGAAACTATCTAGGATATCTTCTTCTTTCTTGCTCTTATCGCTCTGAATACTCTCTTCTTTGGGATTATCGGTATTGGATTTATCATTCGAGACTTCTTTCTTACTGCTATCAACATTATTCTTGCTCTGATCAATAAGAATACATTGTTCAACAATTTCATATCCTGATTGTTTCAATTTTTTTTCAATTTTATTATCATTCTCAAGATAATTATTACTATTTTCCAATGTAGATTTCCTATTCTCTGTGGGGTTTGAAGGAATACATGGTAGAACTATTGTATTATTAAGCTCATCATCATGATTTTTCCTTCGAGGTGATTTAATATGAGTTGTTTTTGGTGGAGTAGTTTTTTCTTCGTCGATTGTTTTCTGATTGCATTTTTCACGTTCAAACAATGATGGAACAGAAGAATGCCTATTCAAAGTCTTTTTCTTTGGAATCTCTTGAACCACATCGGTGGATATCCTTACCTTTTTGTTTAAATGCATAAAATCAATTTTTGAAGGATCAATTGTATTCTTCTTTTTCAGCGGTTCATCCACAACAACTGGTTTTGGTTTTCGCTTGATTGTTTCTTGAATTGCTTTTTGCATTCTTTCTGTGATTGAAAAATTGTTCTGCATCTTCTGTTGTCCAATTCCAAGAAGAGTCTTTGCTTTCTTAAGAATTTTTTGAGTGTCTTTTAGAACAATATCATTATTCATTGAATTTGGATCATTAACATTTTCATTACTTCCCTTTTTAGGGCCATCTATTCTGTTGGCAACTCCAATGTTTTTCACATTAGATTTCATTGTGTCTAATTTCTCATCAAGTTGAGTTATTTTCTCTGTAACATTGCCCTTTTTTGTTTGATATTGATCGTGCATATGTAACAAATCTGGAAAAGATGGAATATCAACAGTTTTTGCAATTCTAACTAATTTTTCCTTTGGTGGATTCTTGGGTTCAACTACTAAAGTTTCAAAGACAATTGTGTTATCTTTCTCTATAGTTGTAGATTTCGTATTAATATTGCTTATTGATGATGAAATATGAGTAAAACAAACAGTTACGTTGACTTTCCCAATAGTTTCATTAAGTTGGTTTTCTAAATAGTAGATTACTTGATTTTCATGAGATTTTCCACTATTTTTATAAGAATCTACAAAAACAGGCCCTAGGTCAACTGCACCGGCTCCAATGGTCTTGGACTTTGTGGAAGTCAAGTATAAGTAAATCGGGCAATGATGAAATATATCATAGCAATTGCATCTACATATATATTCTATCCCTCTGTTAATATCAAACTCGTAGCATTTATTATCAGGAGGAACTGAACAAATGTGAAGAGGTTCCATGTTTTCCATAAAAATCTGTAAATAAACTTCTTTCCTCAATCGATGCGCCAGCTTCATATCATTGAGGTAGAACTTAATGAGAAAAAGTTCGATTTTTTCATTCATCACCTTTAATAATATTAAACGGAACTTTATTACAGAATATTCATGAAGTAACTTTCACAAATATTAGAGATAATGTTAAGAATAATTATTAAGTTTATAAATATGATAATTGAAATTTTATTAAGAAATTTCAATGGCCATAACCATTAAAAAATTGTAATAAAAGTGGAAAACTCAATAATCGTTTTTTATTCAAAAATTTGAAAAGCCAGCTTTTTTCTTCTCTAAAAGCTTAATTTGGGATTGAATTAAAAAATCCGCAAATGGCTTATTATCCTCTATTAATCTCTAGAAATTCTTTAACTTTTGAGTATTAAGCTGATTTCTTGGGTGTTTTTCAATATCTATCTTTAGCATTTAAATCAACATTTTGTTTTAATTAGATATTCAACAACACTATGAAGACAATGAATAGCTGCTAAATGAATAAGAGTCACATGAAAAATAAACTTACTTAATTATCATTTGTATTTATTCTAACAAGATACTCAACAATTCTAAGGTTACGATTCTTAGAAGCTAAATGAAGAGGAGTCAAATCAAATCATTATACTTAGAATTTTCATTTTTTGCATTTATATCAGCTTTTTGACTAACAAGATATTCAACAACACTAAGATGACCATTAGAAGCTGCTAAATGAAGTGGAGTATTATTAAATATTTTAACTAAACATCTTTATCGTTTGCATTAACATCGGCTTTTTGATTAACAAAGTATTTAACAACTTCAAGACGACCATTTTTAGCAGCTAAATGAAGAGGAGTCAAATCAAATGATTATACTTAGAATTCTCATTTTTTGCATTTATATCGGCTTTATGATTAACTAAGAATTTAACAATATTAAGATAACTTTTCTCAGCAGCAAAATGAAGAGGAGTCTCATTAAATCAAAAAACACAAAACAATCATCTTTTGCATTTATATCTGCTTTTTGATTAACAAGATACTCAACAACACTGGGTCTATGATAAAGAGCAGCCAAATGAAGAGGAGTAGACCCAAATCAAGTATTTCAACATAAGTATCTTTTGCATTTATATCAGATTTTTGATTGACAAGATATTCAATAACATTAAAATGATTATTTAGAGTAGCATAATGAAGAGGAGTATAATGAAATATAAAAACTCAACACTTTTATCTTTAACATTCATATCAGCATTTCGATTAACAAGATATTCAACAACATTAAGATGACCATTTTCAGCAGCATAATGAAGAGGAGTCTTATCAAATATAAAAACTCAACACATTTCCCTTTTGCATCTATATCAACTTTTTGATTAACAAGATATTCAACAACATTAAGATGACCATTTCGAGAAGCATAATGAAGAGGAGACCCAACAAATAAAAAAAATCTGTATTTTCGGAGACTGCATTCATATCAGCTTTTTGCATAACTAGATATTCAACAAATTCAAGATGACCCATATTTGCTGCTAAATGAAGAAAACTCATATTAAACAAAAATGAGTAACACAATTATTTTTTTCATTTATATCTGTCATTGTATCAAAAAGGCATATGAAAACACTCAAATGTCCTTTTTCTGCTGCCCTACGAAAAGGAGTATAACCAAATGAAACTACTCAACAAGAAGATCTTTAGCATTAATATCAGCTTTTTGATTAACAAGATATTTAACAACATTAAGATGTCCCTTATCAGCAGCTAAATGAAGAGGAGTTGAATAAATTATAAAAACAAAATATTTCTAGTTTTTGTATTTATATCTGCTTTTTGATTAACAAGATATTCAACAACACTAAGATGGCCATTTTCAGCAGCTAAATGAAGAGGAGTTGAATAAAATATTAAAATTCAACTCCATTATCTTTTGCATTTATATCAGCTTGGTGATTAACTAAATATTCAACAACACTAAGATGGCCATTTTCAGCAGCTAAATGAAGAGGAGTTGAATAAAATATAAAAATTCAACTCCATTATCTTTTGCATTTATATCAACTTTTTGATTAACAAGTAATTCAGCAATTCTAAGGTGCCCATAAGAAGCAGCATAATGAAGTGGGGTCAATTTATATCGGTAATCTCAACTCTATAATCTTTTGCATTTATATCAGCTTGGTGATTAACTAAATATTCAACAACACTTAGATGACCATTGTCAGCAGCAAAATGAAGAGGAGTCTCTTTGGATTTGTTTTTTGCATTTACATCAGCTTTTTGATTAACAAGATATTCAACAACACTATGATGACCATTTTCAGCAGCCCAGTGAAGAGGAGTCCAATCAAAGATTAAAACTCAACTCCATATTCTTTTGCATTTATATCAGCTTTGTGATTAACAAGATATTCAACAACACTAAGATGACCATCTTGAGAAGCATAATGAAGAGGAGTCATATTATAATTAGTTTTTGCATTTATATCAGCTTTTTGATTAACAAGATATTCAACAACACTTAGATGACCATATCTAGAAGCATTATGAAGAGGAGTCATTCGAAAAAGAATAAACAAACACGATCAGACTGTTTAGTCGAATTTGCTCCATTTTCAAACAAGAAAGATAATAATGATAGATGACAAATCATTGAGACAATGCAAACATTATCATATGCAAATAATCGTTGATCTTGACATAAATGGAATATATCTAAACAACCACCTCTAACTACCATAGATATAACTTGATCATTGATCTCAAATCCATTCATCAACAAATGCTTGAAGCACTTGATTGAACCAAAAAAACTTGAAAATGATAATAAATCAAAATACTGGGGTTTCATACTCCACTCAAATGGACTCCATTTAACTTTTTGATTTAAATTATCCAAAACAACTAAATCATCAATAACATCATACTTAAGAATATACTCAATACTTGAAGGCAAAAAACCATATTCGATCAGTTGATCAATATCAATTGCATTATTTATAAAGGATATGTCAAAGCCTTTAGGAGAGCTCTTGTTTTTGATAAATGTGTCAAAATCTTCAATTTCCCTATGAAAATAATAACTTAGCAAGAATGAAAAACACTTTTTATGTGATTTGATTTCTTCAAATAAAAGAACTCCACGCTTGAACAATCGATGTATTAAAACTGGACATATATCTGCTTTGTCGATGATCTTTTGATGGAAACCACTATTATCGCAATACTCAACAGATAAACTTACGGCTTTATCTAATTTATGAGGACGAATCTTTGGTAACATAACAATTCGATCAACAAAAAACTCCATGTCATTAATGGTGATTTCTTTTTCATCTTCAAATAGAAATCGTTCAAATGAGATTTTCTCTTCCATCTTTATGAAAAATGACATGTTGACAAAAGAGATTCAACTGTTTGAATTATTTCTTGGATCTTCATTATTAACAAAAATCACAAAAATGCTTAATGTCTGATCTGATATCATTGTGAGAAGGGGTCATTTCTTCAAACTATCTATAAAAATATGTGTTATTAATGATTATTATTAGTTTTCTTTAATTAACACATTTCTTAGAATGTTCTTATACTCAGATAGAGACTTGTTCTACCAAAATCGCCTCAAAAAGATCACTTTTATATCACATGCCATGTATTGACAAAGATTTTGGAATTTCAATAATGATTGATTGACCAAAATTTGAACTGTAATTGTCTTAAATGAATCGGTTCATTTTCATTAATGACTCTTCATTATAGATCAGATGGCTTAAATGATATGATGAATGAGAGTTATGGTTCGTTTAAGTGGCGAAAGGTCATTGATTGTCGAAAATATTCAATCAAATTACATCAAAAATGTGATGAAACTACAGATATGAGATATCAGACTTCGAAAAGGTCTATTCAACCAAGAACAAACACTCCTCAAAAAACAATCGCTGATACAAAAACACTTGAAATTGAAATACACTGAGGAGGTACAACAAGAAAATAGAAAAATATCGATCATGAAAATGATGTCTTCAAGAATAAAATAAGAAAAAGAACACAATTTTGTTTTAAAAAATCATTAAGAAATGAGATTTGTTCATAATAATTCAAATTCGACAACAAAAACATATATGAGAAAACCCTATTAATATAGAAATATTGGAATAATCAATGCTTAGTGATTTCATCTATATCTGGTTCTATGTCAAGATGATTATTGCTAATCAATGAAGGGGGTGGCTCAAAACGGATAAATGTATCTGGAATGTGTTGAGGAATAAAAACATGACGTTTAAGACGTACTTCAAATCCATGTTTAAATGAATCTGAGGTATGATGCTTAGAATGACCAATACTCTTTCCATTTAATGATGATTCTCCATTTTCAACACGAATGTTAAAACATTCAAGGCAATGAGGACGCCCATGAATAGATTTGCATGTTTTGGTTTCTAAATGGATTCCGCATATTCTACATACAAAACAATTTGGATGATAAACCCTTTGTTTCCAATGAACTTTTTGATCGTTAAAACTGATAGGGCTTTTGCAATAATGACAACAATTAACCAAAAATTGGCCATGTTTCATGCAATAGAATTTGTTATGATGAACCAGATAATTATTACCTTTTAAGATCCTTCTGCAAATATCACATACAAAATGCTCTGTATGGAAGTACTTATTACATTTTTTGATACATCTTCCAAAAATTGTATTACCGCAGCTATCACAATTTCTATTCTTGATATAAATACTGCAGTCGTTACAATAAATGATACCATTGGAGAATTGATATTCCGTATTCTCAATTAATTTGTTACATTCATAACAGCGAAAACACCCTGTATGATAAAAACTCCCATCAATCAATATACTTTCATTTCTTGATATGATTGGATCTCCACAACATCTACACTGTTTTATTGTTAACAGGCATTCATTACATACGTGGTGGCCACAACATTTAAAGCATTCTTTTTCATTGAAAAAGCAACCACAAATATTACAGCTCACACAAGATACATGAAAAAACTGTCCTCCAATAAATATCATATCAGTTTCGATGCTTTGGGAACATATAGCGCATGTTTTAAGCGGTGTGGGCTCAAATAGCTGTTCCTTAATTGAACCAGACAATAATAAAGACCCACTTAATAAAACACTCATAGAGGGCATTTCTGTTATAGATTTATCTGTGTATAGTTCAGAGGATAAAACAGGTAAGAGACCAGAAATTGATGGAGCAATCTGCATAACACCACTGACCAATGAATCATCATCTATGCCTTCGTATACTGGTTTTTCATTCCTATGAATGGGCTTATACTCTTGAGAAACTCCAAAAGTTTGAGAATTAAACTCTATTTCTATTTCTATTCCAATATCAGGCGTTTGTAACTCGCTTGAGGAATCCAATCCAGATTGTAAAAGTTCTAACCTACAGTTTTCCGTTTGCGGGGGCGGACTAGGGGGCGGTGGTAGATAGGATGGTATTGGGGTATTCGAATGTGGATTTGGAAGCGGGAGAAGGTGTGTGTTCGTAAGAGAAGCATTTGGCAGCAATATACCACCTGATAAATTCGTTTCAAAGGGATTTTCATTCATATTTTGTTCAAAATCCTAAATTAACAATTTTACTTCTTTTTGGATGAGCTTTCCTGAATCAATTGCCGAATAATATCCAATATGGGCTTATCCAAATCATCAACTTTCCCCACTAAAAGCTCCTTCATTTGTTTTTCACTTTCAGAATACTTGTTTCTTATTGTGTCCAATTTCTCTTGTAGCTGTTCTTTGAGTGCAGTCATCTGATTTAGTTTATTGTTAAGTGCAATAATTTGAGCCTCATTTCCTTTCTCTTTATCAAGTAACTCTTGATAAACAGAATCAAGATTTTTTTCCTCATTCAATAGCATCTGAAGCTGGTTGGACAACTCTTTATTCGTTTGGTTTAGTTCGATTGCGCTTGATCGAGTCTGTTCAAGTCTATCTTGCTCTACAACAACAATTTTTTTTAATTCCGAACTCTTTTGCTCTGTAATTCTAATTTCATCAGATATATCATGTATTTTCTGATGAACCTGGGTGGTTTCTTCCATTTGAGCCTTCTCAACAACACTAAGTTCCTTTTGTTTCCTCTTAAGATTTTCTATCCTCTTTAATAACTCGGATCTTTCAAGTCTCAACTCAGTCAACTTATCCAATAGTACTTCTGATTCAGCTCTTCTTTGTTTGAACTGAACTGACCTGGCTTTTCGGGTTTTAGTAACCATTTCGGAGTATTTTTCTTCAGCATAATTGGAGGATATTGTACTTGCTATTATTTCTCGCTTTTTTGACAATAATCTTGTACTCATTTGATCATATTGTTGTTTTATCTTTTCAAGAAGTGGTCTGCATACCTGAAATTCACCAGATAGAAACTCAAAAGCTCTCTGATAAACATATATTTTATCAGAATCGCTTGAAGCGTTGTGTAATTCTCTTTCAAGATATGCATCAATATCCCGAAAGAACATATACTCGCGATTATGCTGCCTAACAGAAACCCTTGTTGTTGAAGGAGGGTTCTGAACCGAAACTAGTGGTGATTCTGGAATCAAATCAAGAACCTCTTCAGTATTGGCTTGTGATCTCGATGATTTTAATGTTAAACGATTCCGAGTTGTTGAAGGGCGCTTGTTTTTTTCACGAATGGGCTCAGGTGGATGAACTGGTTTTTCCTCGCTCATTTGATTTTAACGTACAGTAATTGTGTTTACTCATTGAGAGAATTCCAGTTGATTGGTGTCTTGTCGACAGAGAGAAGATACTGATTTGCTTTCCTGAAATGGTCACACCCGAAAAAATGAGTTTGGGAAAGTGGGGAAGGGTGTCCTGATTGGAGAAGCATATGCTTCGAACCATTGATTGATTTGCAAATACTCTTCGCATTATTTCCCCATGCAATAAAAACAACACCAGAAAGGTGCTGATTAACGGCAGAAATGGCCGCGTTTGTAAAAGTTGACCATCCTATCTTGGAGTGAGAATTAGCTTCATGAGCTACTACAGTAAGCGATGCATTAAGAAGTAAAACACCTTGGCGAGCCCAGCTCTCAAGATATCCATGCGTTGGAATCTGAAAGCTGTCACCATAGGTATTCTTAAGTTCTTTATAAATATTAACTAAACTAGGAGGAACTTTAACGCCCTTTTGAACACTAAAAGACAACCCATGAGCTTGTCCAATATCATGATAAGGATCTTGTCCGATGATAACTACTTTAACTTTACTGAAAGGACAATAATTGAAAGAATTGAGTATACTATCTTTGGGAGGCAAAATATTATCTTTTGATTCTTTTAGCTTTTCAAGCATTTTAACAAAGTAAGGTTTCCTCACTTCGCTTTCCAAATGAATGCGCCATGATTTATCAAGGCATCTCAAAAAACAGTCAGGATCATGGAATATCTTGTTGAAATCACCAGGAGCTTCATCAACAGCTTCAGCAGGATCTACTTTGCTAACTTTATTCTGTTGTTTAATGGGCTTAAAAGACAGAGTTGTTTGCATGTAAAGTGAACCTGCTGAGTTAATAATCGTTATCGGTATGTAAATGGGATTTTAGGGTTATGATATCATTCATATATTTGATAACTCATAAGATCAGATATATATCAGCTTTATGACTAACAAGATACTCAACAATACTAATATTATCATTTTCATCAGCTAAATGAAGAGGAGTCAAATCAAATGATTATACTTAGAATTCTCTTTTTTTGCATTTATATCGGCTTTATGATTAACTAAGAATTCAACAATATTAAGATAACTTTTCTCAGCAGCAAAATGAAGAGGAGTCTCATTAAATCAAAAAACACAAAACAATCATCTTTTGCATTTATATCTGCTTTTTGATTAACAAGATACTCAACAACACTGGGTCTATGATAAAGAGCAGCCAAATGAAGAGGAGTAGACCCAAATCAAGTATTTCAACATAAGTATCTTTTGCATTTATATCAGATTTTTGATTGACAAGATATTCAATAACATTAAAATGATTATTTAGAGTAGCATAATGAAGAGGAGTATAATGAAATATAAAAACTCAACACTTTTATCTTTAACATTCATATCAGCATTTCGATTAACAAGATATTCAACAACATTAAGATGACCATTTTCAGCAGCATAATGAAGAGGAGTCTTATCAAATATAAAAACTCTAATAATTAGTCCATATTTATTATTCAACACCCCACTATAAAAATCTTTCATTGATATTTCTTCGATTCAATTGTTCAAAAAGTCAGGGTTTAAGACTCATGAAGTGATTTAAAATTATGATTAGTGTTTATGAATTCTGTTTTTTTCTCCATCAATCTTATTGTAATGCAATTTAATTTTGAAAATAATTTTACTGTTGAATTATAGTTCCTGGTTCATATTATCATCAGATTTATTCCCAGTGTTTGATCTACAACATCTGGACATAAAAAGGGCAATAATTATAATGATCATTAAAATGATTAAATAAATTGTTGTTGTCATTACATAATGAATTGTACCCATTTCACTGGAATCATTTGAACAATTACATTTACAAGTATTATCAGGAGTTGCTTCTCCATAAGATCTATATGGTGTGGTTTCAGGGGTTGTTTCAACATCATATAAAACACCACAATAATGTGAATCAAAAAACTGAATATCATATATTGGTGTGATTACATCTTTTGTAATATTTACCTGTAAAATTGGGCCTAAAGTGCGAAAATTATCATTATGAGAGATAATACAATTAGATATTGTCATTGACAAATATACAGCAGATATCAAAGTACCAGAGTTATTGAAGAATATATAACGTGATACAGTGACACCGCATCTATTTGTATTAACAACTCCATAAGAGGGGCTAGCATTACTTACAATATTCGTATATGACATGGTTCCTCCTCCATAGCAAAACTCAATACATACTTGTTGTTTGGCGGTATTACTAAAAAATTATCCATAAGAACTGGTAAATAAAACAATCCATGAGAAAAAAAACCTGTTTGTTGATTTGCCATTATTGAAGCAATCCTTGAAAAAGAACAATCAACAATATAATGCAGAACTCTATGATAATTATTTGTTATTGAGTTAACTAAATCTTTGGGGATGGTATCTTTTCTAAGAAGGGGTTAATACTATTCCTTAAACGATAGTACTGTTTCCATTTAGCTAAGATTATCTGTTTTCAGCACATATGTTAAAAGGTTGATTAGAAGAGGAGAGCAAGAAACCAAAAAGTGCGATTCAATAATGAGGAAAATTTCTCTATTTTCAATGTAAGGTTTTCTTAAAACAGTTGAAAGTGGACATAAAAAGTAGGATCCTAATGAAGATAATTCCAATATTGACTTAATCAGAGAGTATGGGGAATTAGATTTTATCCATACACTCAAAACCCTTAATGAGTAGTTTGAGACACCATTATTTCGAACAAAACAAGAAAGGCTCGTTTCATGCTTATATGAGTAGGGTGGGATTATTGAATACTTTAAATAAACTAGAATATCTTCTGATTGTATATGAGACTCTGAGAGAGAAATTTGTGTGAGAATCCTAAGTTCTATTGGAGGCTTCATGTTAATTTTGGAAAAATAAACCGAAAGAACTTTTGCCTCGTGCTCAAGAAGAATCTGATTATTAAGTATCATTGCCAATTGAGGCGATTGTAGCTTGTGGTATGAAGTTGTTGAGAGGATATGAAGCCCATATGATCTAAAAGTAACATTGTAAAGAAATGGTATAATAGATGAAAAAACTGATTGGTTTTTTGTCAAAATACACAGCTCAACACAATATAGTAACGCATCATAAAAAGACTCACTACAATTGATATCACTAATAATATTGATTAGTTTTTGAATCATGGAACAATAATCAGAAGTTTTCTCTCTTCGGCATATTTCATAAAAAGAAGTACAGTTCAAATCTACATAAAGTTGTTTTCTTTTGTTTCTAATTATTTCTGTGTCCAAGTAATCAGAGTCATCATCTTCTGTTGATTGGTTGTAAACTGTTTTCAATGATACAGAGAAACTAGTTGGCAGGATGATATTACGATGATCAAATAGACACAAATGAGTTTTTGCAAAAAACTTGTGATATGAATCACATAATTCCTCTTCAAAGAAAGGTCTCCAACTATGATATCGATATAATTGAATAAGGAAATCTGGAAGCATCTTCCAAAATTTATGGGGGCCATTCCATAAATGGTATGGTTTTTTTATAAACTGAAGAACTGGAATTGAATCTAGATTGTTTTTCATACCCACAATATACCATTGATTCTCCAAAATGGAAGATAATTCGTTTGGCAATGAATTAACAAGCTTATCAATTGATATTGTGATTCCTAATGTCAATGATACCTCATAATTAGAGTTGTATATCATATCAAGTGCTTTTATAGTATCAGATTCCATTAAAGGAATTGAATTCATATCATTACTTATGTTGATTGATGCTGCAACAATTTCTGGATCAATTGAAAGGATACCTGCTGTTGTCATTAATAATGATTTCGAAGAAAATGATATTAATTTCCAAATGGATGAACTTGGCCAAGATATCATTTTTTTAGCAAAATAATCAAGGATATAATCATCATATACACTATTCCTTGATTTTTGATCATAAATTGAGAGACATAATGAATTGCGGAGTTCAAGAATTGATATCAATGGTTGTCGTTCCAGTAATTGCCTGAGAAACTCGAGTTCAGGAGAATTAATCTCCGAATAAAGTTGAGATAAATGGAGGTGTTTGCTTGTAGAATTAAAATCATTTCTTAAAATAGAAACTATAATTGCCAAAGTAGATAAAGAAAAAGAAGCTATTATGTTTGGAATTCTTATTCGAGAGCAATTTCGGCATAATACAGAGATATTATCAAAAAAACTCTGTAATGAAAGCAAATCAGTCGAATAAAGGGTAGGATCAATTTCAGATATAATGGACATCAGAGCATTGACAGAATCAATAACTTTATCCGATGATAGAAGAGCTAAAAGAGTGAAAGAATTCTTGAAACCTAAAGAATCACATGGATCAATAGAAGTGAGTAATGAAATAAAAAGATCTTGATATTCTCCTCCGCAAAATTTTGGTAAACAATCTATTAGAGAATCCTGTATAATGGGATATTTAAACTTAGATATCTGAATGATTTTCTTTATAGATGGATTTTTATATTTTCTCATGCAGCCTCGATAATCAATTGAGCATAAAAAGTGTACAACTGATTTTCCAATTAATGGAGAGTCAATGTTGCTTTCTAAAACTGTATCAACAACCTCAAATGAGGGGTTCATATTAAATGATAATGACAATGCTGATTCAGTAATGTAATTCAACTCTTTAATACCAAAATATGGGTTAATATTATTTCCACAAATATTTAAAATGCTAATACACTCTAATTGATTTTGTTGAATAACTGGATCGGATGATATTTGAGAAATAATACTCATTAAATTTGAGGAAGAATAACCATGAGGTATTATTTCTTTCAAACAACTCAAAAAAGATGATAGATATCGAATATTATCAGGAGGTGATTCAAATAAATGCATAAAGCGTGATGGATACTCTTCAACAAAAGGAAGAAGCTCATCGTATTGAATACCTATTAATGAATCAGGTACCTGCACAATAGGTAAAGATGATAGAAACAAAAATGGAGGATTAAAAAAGGAAATGCATCTTTCAACTAAATCAGGATGTGCAAATATTGCTGCCGATCTGATAGACCATCTGTTAGATAAAACAGATTCTTTTGTTGTTGATAAATCTTTAATCAGTGATAATCGCATATCAATATCACAATAAAAACAACGTATTTTAGTTGAGATTCTAAAAAACCCTTCAGATACAATCTCCGACGAAGATAACGCACAAAACTTCAATAGTGGAGTGAGAAGAATAAAAAGTTCATTTGCTGTTTTAAAAGTTAAATATAATGTTACATTTAAAGATATTTCTACCATACATACCAATGCGTGAGGTTTAAATTCTTTTGAACATCTATCAGAAATAAATTGCAATATGAAGGATTTGCTAAATGGTAAAACAAAAGATACTATACTTTTGAAGACTGTAGAAGCAGAATGTCTCACTGATACATCTTTTTCATCACATAAATACAAAAGATTATCAAATATTCCATTCATGTAGAAATTAAACTCTGATATCTTGGGAAAAGAAATATTTCTTTGTATTGAATTTAATGCTTGAATAAGAGAATGATTACTAACACTTTGGGTTTTTTTATAAGCCTCAAAAATTCGAACCAGTTCTTCGAATTTCTCATTCTTCATTTTGTACCTCGTTCTTTCTTTCCATTTATTCGATACCTCCCGATCTGAATTTACTACGGTTGTTCATAAAAATGGGAGAGAAAAGTTTTTTTAGCGTGAACTATGTGAATGACTATTTTTTTGATTCTCACTACCTATTTGAATGCACACTTAGTGGTTGCTCTACTAATAATGAAAGAGCTTTGATTTTGACTGAGCATCCACAACCAATGATTGGTTATTACCCGTTTTCTAAGTTTAATGCTATTGGAGATTTAGCAAAAACCGACAAACCTCCAACATCTATCGCAATATCACCTAATTCGAAGTTAATACTCCTTGGTTATTCAAATGGAATGATTAACCTTGTTGACTCAATGAAAGGCAATGTTATGAAAACATTTAAGCAATCGAATGGACAGAGAATATCATTTTTAGCTTTTAGCCAGGATTCTGAGAATATGTACTCAATTGATCAAATTGGTTCAATCCAACAATACTCAATTAGTTACACTTTTTCGATTCTTCAAATAAGGGACAAAAATATATATAGTAGCACAAATCCTGCAACATATGTTTTTGTACCTTCATCCAAAATTGATTTAGTTATTTATTCCACTAGAGATGAAGCCTTTCTTCTAAATCCCGACAATAGCACCCAAGAAACTATTTTTTCGTCTCATGGACAAGAGAACATTACTTTATTTTGTATCAAAAATAAGGATATTGTGTTTTGTGTTTTATCATGTGGATCTGTTTTTCATGGTTATTCCATTGATACAACCAGAAAAACTTATAAATTCCCATCTAAAAATACAAAACAGATTATAAGGCATTTGTTTACCCATGATTTTGAATCACCAATTCTTAAATATTATGTTTTTGAGAACTCAATATCAGCTTTGTTTTTTGAAGAAGAAACCATAATTCTTGTTAATGATAAAGGATCTCCAATTCAGACTCTTAAGTCACCTGAGCTTGGGATTGCTCTTTCAGAAACTTTTATTACATTTCCATCTCATCAGTGTTTGTATTTTTTAAATACAAAAGTTATGTATCAGCTCTCTTTTATATCATGGAAAAAGCAACTAAACGACCGATTTTTGGAACAAGATTATAAAACCTGTTACAAAATTGCATATGATATATATAGTGGTTCAAATCTTCAGTACTTTGGAATATCTACAAATCCATATACAAGATGCTCAGAAATTCAAACAGAAATTGGTCCAATTTATTTACAAGCTTTGTCTAATGCCAAAAATATCCAAGATGAAGTTGATGTGGTTGAGTCGGCATCAAAACTCCAAATGGCCGAGTTCATTAACGGCCTCATGCCCAAATACTATGAAAACAACAAAAACCTAATCAAGTATTATGAGATTGTATTTGGTCCTGCAATATCTTCTATTGCTCCATATATATCTCTTTCCAATGTTTTAGGTTTTTTACATGTATTTCAGCAATCAGAAAGATCTAATGAATCCCAATCAATGATTTTGAATAGTAGACTAATTATTTCGAGATTCTACTTCGATCTTTTTCAATTTGCTCTCGCTTATGACCTTAAAAACCTTCTTTTAACCATATGGGTTGAAAATTATCAGGACTATGTTTTACCATGTATATACTTATCTGAGAGAAACAATGAGTATGATTTTATTTGTCAGGTTTTTCTTCAGCCAGATTTTGCCCGTACTCTAAAAAAGAGATTAGTTATTATCTGGCTTTTCACAGATATTGATCCTTTTTACTCTCGTTTGATTCCTTTAATCAACAGGGAGAGTAGTAGATTTCCTCAATTAATGAAAGTATTTATGGATCTTTGTCCAATTATTTTCAGGAATACGAATGAAGTAACTAGATCATCTCTTGTTAATGCATCACTAAGGTCAATGTCAAAATGTGAATATCGCTTTATTACAGAACTTATAAGTATTTTAGCTCCTGTTATTCTTGAAGATAGGGTAAGTGTTCCCCTTTGTTGCATAAATTTCCTGATCAGGTGGATATTTACATCTGATCAAGATTTAAGACTACGTGAAAACCTATTAATCTTTTTACATGAAGTATATCCAGAGATTATTAATTATCAGAGTTTTGTAGATAACTGTATATTTTGTGGATTTTCAGAAGTTACAAAAGCAGTATATATGCCATGTCGAGATTACAAATCTATTATACAATCGATGGCAATGGCTCCATCGAGAAGATCTCATATTTTCCCTTTCATAAATGCTCATATTAATGAAGGCGATCCAATTATCGATGCGATAAGAGAACATATTCAGGTTCTGATCCTTGTTGATCCTTGCGAAACGGTCTCGCTCATAATGCATCATGATAGTAGTTTTCATGCAAAGTATATGAAGCAAACAGGTAAACCATATATAAAGTATTTATATTTGAAAGCTCTTTCATCGAATAAAGAATATGCTAAAGCAATGTCTGCGAGTGATAGTTTTGAATACTTTTCTCTTGTTTGTCAATTCGATCCCGACTCGTCTCTTTCCATTTTGAAATCATCGACAACAATTATGTTTGATGAAGCATTGCCTGTTTGTATCCAATTTCGTGTGATTAACACATGCATTCACATTAATACAATGCTTGGTGATTTTCAAGCTGCCGTTTCTTTAGTAGCAGATGAATTAGAAAGAGAACTAGTCGAGGCTATTCAATCTGGAAAAACCCTCAGGGTATCTTCTATTGATAGAGTTGGTGATGATCCTCTTCTGAAAAAGCCATACGAAACAGTTTTAATGGCCTTTGATCTATTATCAAAGACCCCTGAAAGTGGTCCATATCTTGAAAAATTATGGAGATTCCTATTTCTTGCATTCCAACTTCCTTTGTTTTTGGCGAAAAATTCAAATGATATTGAATCCAATCAAGCAATGACATTATTCTTCTCTTTCTTTGTTGTTGCTGTTCTTTCAAAAACATCTCCTGACTTTGTTCTCGATACTCTTAAAAGAGATTTTTGTTCAATGGATTCAATTCAATACAAGAATGTATTTGGATCAGTATTTAAATATCTAGATTATCAGAAGATGCTTTCGTCCAATGTTCAATCTTTATTATTGGAAGATTGCCTCAAGTTGTATCATGAGTCTTTGGCCATTACCACCAAAGCTGCTACAGTTTTTAGTCCAAAATGCGACACATGCCTTCAGCCCATTACCGGAGCAGGAGGTGTTGGAATGTTGGTTTTTGAATGTGGACACTGCTATCATAATGATCTAACTTGTGGAGGACATAAAACATGCCCAAAATGCAGAGGAGAACTAGTGAATATCAATCCGGAGAAAGGGAAGCAAAAGATTTCATCAAGAAACAAGCTTATGAGAAGAAGACAAATCCAAAGAGTTGAATATGGTCTTAAAAAACACTATGGAAAAGATCAAGACATAACTCAAAATGGTAACTACGTGTTCTTCTTACCAGAGTCTATTGTTCCCAATCCTCGAAAAATTGAACTGGAAATTCCAGAAGATTTGCCAGAAGAATGTGAGGTGGCTCTAGAATTATAAATCTACATAATCGTTTTTGTCATTTTTATGGAAGGACAAATTGAGTTTATTCGTGAAACCATCTTTAATGAACCTGTTAAGTTTCCAAACGATGCAAAACCTAAGCATATAGAGTACAAGTTTAATTCTGAATATTTTATGAAAGCTTTTAAACTATTTATTCATGACTGGCCAGAATTTCTGGCAAAAAACCAACAAGAAGAACCCATAAGTCTCTCTGAAGACACATATATACCAAAAAGCACGAGTTTTTTGATAATTTTGAGATATTTGTTATTGGTTTTTGATAGTTGTATTAAGCCAACAAAGGCGTTTTTCGATGTGGAACCTTCAAATAAATTGAAAGTTATAAAAGAATGGATAGAATTGACAGATATTCTTTTTGGTAAGTATAGAGATGTTGAGTATTCAATCGAACCTGGAGATAATGACGATCATGTGTTAATGTATTTGAGAAATAATGACCAGTATGTTTATAAGAACAGTGAAATGGAAACCAAAGCGGATTTCAATGAATATCTAAAAGGCTTGGAAATTATAATTCAAAGTATTTTAGAACCAAACCAGGCAAGAGATAGGCCTAAGGACAATAATCAAGAATCTGAAACTGATTCGGATAATAATAATTCAGATGATGAGAATTCAGACAACGAAGATGTTCAAGGCGAAGAAGATAATGCAGAAGATGATAAACTAAAGGATGTTGATCAAAAGGGTGATGATAATGAAGAAGATGATAATGAAGAAGAAGAAGAAGATAATGAAGATGATAATGAAGAAGAAGAAGATATTCAAGGCGATTATGAAAATCCAGAGGAAGAGGAAATTGAAGAAGATCAATAGTTTTCTAAGAATGAGTTTAAAAAATGATAAGTTCCAAATTTTATTCCGTGATTTTGGTATCATGTTTGCTTAAGATTTCTTGGATATTGGCTATTCTATTTTCCTTTTCATTATTAATTGTAAACACTTTGATTAATAAGGAAAGTACTAAAAATCCAAGCATTACAAATGTACCATATTGCCAAACATATTTAAGTCCCTTCAAGGTTTTAACTTGAGTTCCATAAATCATCTCCAAAGAAGTAAGTCTGGTATATATCGGGAAATTCATTGTGGAAAATAAAGCAACACCAAATGAAGCAAACAATAATATTATGGAGTTGAATAAGATTGATGTCATTGGGGTGTTTCCGACTTCCATTCCATGTATTTTAACAATTAGGATGTTAACACCAAATGTTACTGTTCCGTGAACAACACACCAGTATAAGTAATATACCAGGAGACCAAATGCGGTGATGGCTGCAAATGGGAAGAGAGAGTCAAGTTTATACAAGAACTGGTTGAGGAATGGGTGAATATCAAACACATAATAAACGGCTATATGAGCAATCCAAATTATAGTGATAATAATACCAAGAATGCCTGCAAAAACAGAAAGCCAGGGAGTAATTGGATTACCGCCTCTTATTTTGTATGAGACTTCGATTGTTTCATAAGCTTTCTCGAGGTATTCTAGTTGCTGTTCATATTTCACTAATTGTTTCTTGATTTTTCTGCCATTGAAACCATTAGCATTTCCATCTTCGCGTATTTCATTTCCTTGAGAAATAAGCTCATTGGCCCATTTGTTAAGAAGCAGCTGTCCTCGTGCATATTGTTGAAGGGTAATTGGTTTTGGTCTGTTAACAAAAAACTTAATCAAACTGAGTGGTAGAGTTACAAAACCAATTCCACCAAATACAATGAGGCATAAGAACCCAATAAATCCAACCATTGCAATCAAATAAGAAATAAAAGAAGGACTAATATTCCAAATTGTTGATTCAGAACCTGTGTGTTAGTATTAGAAAAAAATCTCGATTCCTCGAGAAAAATACATACTGCAATTTGATCCGTTATCAAGATCCCCTACACTATCGACAACTTCTCCAAGATGATAGTCTATAGGAATCTCGCAAACGCCAACAAAAGTCCATAGTAATGCACCAAAAACACCAACAAAAAGGATGAAAGGAATTAACGAACATAAAGCAGATTTAACTGGACTTTCGCAATCATCATCCTCATAATTTTCATATAAATTCATTGTAAAAGGAATTATGAAAAATGCAAGTGCAGCGGAAATAATTGTAAAAAGCCAACACAAATAATCGACTCTAATTGTACTGCCAGATGATCGATTTAATGAATCTAGAGGAAGAAGCAAAACATTCATGGCAGATGTTCCCAAAGCTAATGTAACAATGATCTTCGGGAACCATGAAGTATGTCTATCTTCGGGATGTTGAAAATGAGTGACAGTATAAAAACCAACAAACATGGATAATAATGTGAATACTATACAAACCACAATGAGAAAATAGTCCACCATTTTTTTAGTGATTGAATAATCGTTTCGAGTTCAAAAAGTGGATACTTTTTGATTTGATAATAATCGTCACCGAATTTTGTAAAGTAGAAATTTTAAACGAATGAAACCTGTTGAGCTTAGTGATGATGAAATATTTGCTATTCCACTAGATAAGAGGGTTAAAATATTACAAGCTCAAATTGATGGTGCTAGAAGTGAGCTTTCCGATATATATAAGAAACTTGAGCAGGAAAAACTTGCAGAAGCCGAAGCCTTGTATAAATTGAATGATATAACATCAATTTTAAGCGAGGAAAAGAAAAAATTGCAGATAAAAATTAAATCCAAGGAAAAATTAAATGCAGAATTGGTTGATCTTAGAAATAATGCCGGAAAATTGGAAGAAAAAATTAGGAGTTTAGGATTGGATGTTCCCAGTGGTGTTACAATAAAGGATTCTGAAGTTGAAAAGCTTTTATCTATTCTTGAGAAAGAGCAGAATACTGTTTTGAAGTATCAGGCACTAATAGAAAAAAGATCACATGAGTTATTCAGCATATCAAAGCAATGTGAAGGAGATATAGAGTCATTACAACTTGAAATCCAAGCAAATGAGAATGAGAAAAAGAAAATGTTGCATATTATTTCTTTGGAAATGAAGAAATTAAGCATTCTAAAGCAAAGAAATGAAACAATAATGAATACAATTGCATCCATTTCATTAGATTCTCATCTTACTGCTGTTTTGGAATCATTTGCAAACCAATAGTACTCTTTTTATTATACCATTGTAGGTAATTTAATCGTCATTCCACCAATTACATCTTCCAGTCCTTCACCAGAATATGATGTCTCAGGAAGAATCTCGAACTGGCCCTGACCTTCTAATATACATGCAACATCAAAAGCCCATTTTTGATGAAGTGATAGTATTAGATCTCTTGCTGTTTCAGGGTTGTCTGTGGCTGTACCTGAGGCGTTTTTCACAGGTGCAAATTCCTCCTCTCTTTCACATTCCACCACAATGCAATTCTGACAATAATCCAGGGCATCAAAAATAAACCTTTCATACTTTTTCACATCCTTCATCACCTTATTTCCATCATCATCAACGCATTCTTCTTTCTTTTTAGAAACATGATATGGGAGTTGGACCGATGCTACTTTTTCTATTATATCAAGGGAGAACAAATGCATAGCAGTATTACCATACATATGCTTTGCTGCTTCGTTTGAAGGTATCTCTGAATACTCAACAACAGCTGTTTTTCCATTTATCTTACAAACCGTCCCAACCCTTTCTTGCGGGCTTGCCTTTCTGACAACTTTGATTGCGCTATCTGCATCCTCATATATCATTTGTCCAATGAAATATGGATCAGCTGGTCTAGCAAGTGCATTATCGATTGGGTGTATATCAACATACTTAACACCTAACTCCTTCATCTCTTTTAAGCATCCGCTTAAACACAGAGACTCAAAAACTGAACCATTTCCATTTGGTGCAGTAAAAATTTTGCAAAAATCTTTGAAAACAACATTATCATCATTATCTCTAGCTGGCAAATTCTCCTGCTGGAAAAGCCTAACATGGGATAATCCGAAATTTTGTTTTTGCAAAAGATAAGCAGCTATTGCTGAATGAGTATCTTCAGATGTTAAAATATAAACTGGGATACATTTTGGTTGCTGATTATAACTCGAAAAGACTTTAATCAGCTTCTTGATTCTCCTTAATTGCAATTCTAATAATGTTGACTTTGAGGGGATATCAAGTTGAACGAGAGCTTTGGGAATGGGAGATCCTAATCTTGAACCTTGACCACCTGACATGATAACTACGGCAACTTCTCCTGCTTTAATGGCATCAATACCATTTGCGTATACACTATCATATAGAGAATCTTCCACTTGTATCACGTCAGCAACCTCAAGAGATTTTGCTCCAGAATATCCTAAGACAGCATGTGTACGGAAATCAAGTTCCTTAAGCTGAAACATATAATGGTTCTTTTGGATTGGGCTCACTCGATCAATAAACTTGAACATACTTTCAGGATATCCTTTTGGAACAGAATACTGATAAAAATGGAACGGAATAACGGCAGACATGATGCTTTCTTCGATTAGATTAGTCCTTGGCTTTATCCCACCTGTTAACTCAGAAATCAAACCTTGCGAATTGTGACATGCTTCCCCAAGAGAACAGCCTTTATTAAGCAATCTAGAAACATGATCAGGTACTATAAACTTTGAAGATGTTCCAAACCCAAATTTTATTTTCTTTTCATTGGAAATGGCGCAAAAAGTAAAACTATAATACTGATCAAACTCTCTTTCAACACCAGACTCAACACTAATGATATAATCAATACCCTCTGGGATCTTGCAATTCATGATTCTATTGATTGCTCCCCTCTTAGTCTCTTCAAGTGTCATTGGTTGTTCACTTACTCCTGATGAAGTTGAAATACCAATCAAGCTAAATTTAGCTTGAGAACCTATAATTTTTCCTAAAGCAGCATTAACACCATCAAGTTTCTGTTGGTTTTCGGAAGTAACAACAAACTTTAGTTCCATCGAATAATAGACGATAATATAAACTGGAAACTGATATAATTTACTTCTCTAAGTCTTCCATCTTAATAATGCTTGTATACTGTTTCATAATATCCGATTCTGGAAAAACTCTAAGTCCAGCAATTAAAAAGGCTTCTTTCTTTGGGTGCTCGTATATGCATGCTAAAGCAACAACTCTTTCAACAATTTGCTGAACACTTGGATGTTCTTTGAGAGCTGTTATAGCTGTGGGGAGTGCGGACCTTGTAGCTTTCACATCTTCATTCAAATCAGGATGAACTGCACATGCAAAGAAAAGGGAAACAATATTGGCCGCAACACCTGGATTTGATATGTGCATTGAAAGCATCGCAGATGCTGCTTGGATGATTCGTTGTTCTCTAACAAGATCTGGAACATAATCTATACATGTTGCAAAAGCAGCAAATATGTTTGCTACAACATCTGGGTCTTTGCTATTCTGCATTAATAATGGTGTTAATAATTTAAATGTATCTTCAGCATAATCAATTAGCTTATTCTTTGGAACCATATTCTCAATTTTATCTTCGGGGTCGGCCAATATGAGGTTTGTTTGAGCAATGATAATTGCTCCTGATGATATAATCTGAATATCTTGAGGATTTGCTTTTATTGCATCAAAACACCATTTGATTGATCCATCTCTTTCTGCAGCTCTTCCAAAATCTGGGATCTGGGAAAGTAGGCTAAGGAGAATAAGCCCGCCCTTGGTTTTCCTTTCTAAAATATGATCTAATATGCCTTCGGAACCAATTTGGACCATCAAATCTCTATTCATTGATAATCTACCCAGTATAAAATATGCGGCTTCAATTTCTTCTTCGTTAATATTAAGTTTGAGTGCTTCAAGGACGACAGAAATGAAATCGAATTTAATGTAGTATGGATATAGTTGTTGTGGAGAAAGCCTTACAAATCTTAGGCAATCTCCAATAACATGTTCGCTTCCTTTCCAATGATCCATTACAAGTCGAATTACAGGAAATCCATTGAAAGAATCAACACATCCTTTTTCAGCTAAAACTCTCAATGCCGATATGGCTGATACAACAATCATTTCATGATCAATGTAAAGCTGAATTAGCCCATAAAGAATCCTGGCGCATCCAGAATCGTTATACTTGGCAATGAGCTTTTCTGGAACTTCTCCTTCAATCAAATGTGTTAAAATATTTGTAATCCCAGTTAGCACATTCACCTCGCTAAGGAAATGAATGATTAAATCAGAAAACAAAACAAGTTCGGGGTCTTTTTGATCGATTTCGGGAATTCCAACTTTCCTAAATATGTTTTTGATTGCTTCTTGGCCTTCTCCATCAATCTTTAAAGTTATTGATACAGAGTATTCTTGAAGAGCCTCAAGAAGCTTGGCTTCCTTTTCAAACACATGACCTTTCTTTAAATAAGCTAATGAAAGTGGAACCGTTAAAGGGTCTGCCATAATTTGCTCATGTGTCATTTGTTTTTGAATCTCCTCAGGCCTGATACTATTGTAAAGTTCAATTGTATAATTAGCATCTTCAGTTGCTTCAATATTTTTGTTGATAAATAGATGACATGAGGATCTGTTTAAAAGACAAACAGACTTCAGAATTGCTTCTTCGTCATTTTTTGGTTTTAAGCCATCAATTACATAAGAAAAGTCAACTATTGCGTCAGAAAACTTATCATCATTCATCTTACGGAGACCTTGGTCCTTCCTCTTGATGAACTCTTCCATATATTAGAAATGGTCCCAAAGCCGGTTCGGCTTTCTCAAAAAAATGTAAAGCTCACAATTAAAGACGATGATTTTTGAGATGAAGTGATGACACTTTAAGGCTAAACTATTCGCAAAAATCGGTGTTATTGAATTAATGGATCTGTATCCCCTTTAGATACTATCTTTTTTTTGTTTAACATGCATAGAGTAATAATCGGTAAAATTATAAACGGAAGAAAATAAAGTTTGGGTAGAAAAACAGTTTGTGTGTTGGACAGAATTGACACAAAACAAGTTTCGGTTGTGAGGAGATATGCGCTGATATAAATTAAAGAAGCATTAGAAATCTTTGCAAGTTCAGAATATGGGAATCTGATTATTTCAGTGTTTTCATATTGAATAATGGCAGCTAATGCTTCTCCTCCATATTTGGGTATTTGATTCAATCCAAATATCCACTGGATACGGCAACTATACGATTCGTTTTTGTTCAGAATGATAACTAATGAATTTTTCTTTGGTTGAATTGTTAGTGGAATGGAAAAAAATGTACCTTCTTGAGGGGGAATTAGATATGAAACATTATCACTTGCATCTATCACTAAATTATTGCATAAAACTCCTGTTTTATCCTTTCTGCATTTACAGTTACCAGTCTGGCAATTTTTGCATCCAGGCAAACAGTCATTGGTTAATGAAAATACTAATTCACGGGGATTGGTGATGAAATCTGAGTGACTAAATGGTCCAGAAAAAACGACTGAACCTCTGACATAATCACAAAACAACATATTATTTGATAAAATATGAATCTGGTATTCTCCAATTTCAATATGTTCTGGGAGCAAGATGATCTTCTTTGATGTAGTATATCGACCCTGATTATTACTATCAAAAATCTTTTTTGATGGAGATACAAGAACCATATCAACATCTGCTGAAAGAGTATAATTGCTCTCTTCATTCAAATCTGGATCAAGATATGATAAAGTGACAATAATGGATGAGGAATTCGACAATATGTTGATCTTTGAAACCATATGTTCTTTATTTTTAAGTGTAAAATTATCAATGATTCGAATTCCAGTGGTTTGTGATACAAATTGATTCATGATGAATGATAGATTGGGCATTCCAAAACCGGAATGAAAAGTTGGTATAGTCCCTCCATTAAGTTGGTGTGCACCATGAATAATCATTGCTTTCAATAATGAGGCCGTAGGAATTATTGATGAATTTTCGGTTTTTTTCATTGAAGGATAATATCCATCAATAAAGAACTGCCTAATAATGGAAGCCAAGCCTGAAATATATGGAGCAGCCATTGAAGTACCAGATCTCATTAACAATGGATTCCCTGGTTTTTTTGAGTTTGCCGAGACTATATTCTGAGCTGGCGCAACAACTTCAGGTTTAATCAATCCCATATCACTGGGTCCTCTAGAAGAAAATGGAGCCACACTTATTAATGATTCAGAAACAGGAAGAATTTCCAAAGTGGCCGTGATAAATGACTGAGACCAATTAAATACAACAAATACAGATATTGGTGATTTTGGACATTGAAAAAATTTGCTTGCACTTACTAATACTAATAATGGAGAATTTTCATGTAAATCTCCAATTAAAGAACAAACTTTATCAGTATAATTCAATACCAGAATCTTGCCAGACAAATTTTGGTCAACATTGTAAACTATGGGAATATTCATAATATAACTCTTAGATTTCATCTTAATATTTTCATAAATGTCACTGCTCCAATATAGATGATGAATTGATAAAATAATCTTTTCAATATGCAATACATACTTTCTTAAAAAAGAATTTTCAAGTCTTCCATATAATGTGGCTGTTGTACCACCAACAGAAAGAACATTTTTTGATCCAGCAGGCTGAAAAATGGAAAAATTTCGTCCTGTATTTCCACATGCGAATATAAAAAGAATATTTGGATTGTTAAAAGCAATTCTGTCAAATTCAGTTCTAAACTCAGAAAATGAAGGAGGGTATCCCCATGAATTAGAAAAAATATATGAATTCAATGAATACATTGTTTCAATGACTTCATCTATATCATATAGAGAATCACATGAATCAAAGTTTGGATTTGATCCAATGTCAACAAAAAAAAGTTTTGAACCTGGAGCCACACCATTGTATAAACTTTCAGGACAATCTTTACAAAGATATTTTCCTGAGATTATCCCTGCAATATGAGTTCCATGACCGGATTCTCTATCATTTTCATTTGCCAAAGGGTAATAGTGTACAATCTTTCGATGATTTATGTTTGTTTTATTCATCGGTATTGGCACATTTGGGTCATAAAAGTATTTTGATTCATAATCAATGCCAGTGTCAATTAGTGTAACAATTTGACCATTACCATCAAGACCAAATTTTTCCGAAACTCTATTTGATGATAAATAGATGCTTTCTTTATCCATTTCATTCTCTCCGCTTTGTAAAACACCAGAAGACCATCTATTAAGGTTGATTGATAAATTAATTGGTTTAATGTAGAAAACATACGGATCTAATGCAATTTCTTCAAAAATATCTGAATTAATAGGTCTCTTTATCACAAAATATTCTCGAGAAACTTTTTTAATTGTAATATTTGGGACATATTTCCATTTTTCAACTGCTTTAATTAAAAAAAACTCACTCTTAGAATCATCTTTTATACCACGCAATTTATAATCGCTATCAACGAAAAATAACCTAAAACCACGTAAAGACGAAATAAATGAGACTTCATTTGGATTTAAAAACATAATTACCCAGTTTTGATTTATAAAACTCTCCGTTTTTATCATAATCCCGCCTTTTTTCAAGATTTCTGTCGATTTTTGAAGATTTGGCACAAATAGGTAATACCAGCCTTCCTGATTCGAAGATAATAATTCTGGTAAAGAAGGATCGAGTTCATTTCCATTTTGAAGCCTTAAATTCGAAAAATCAAACTTCAAAAATAGGAGAGATATGAGCATTAACAATGCTCACTAAAAAATATACTTTTAAGGAGACTGGCATTCACAGATACCTCAATACTCTGACTGCAACACAGGGAATCTATTATATATTCAGCGTTTTCAGACTCTATAATATTCTTAATTTGATCAAGCTTCATATTATATGAATAGGTGTCAGCAATGGTCCTTAGTACATCCAAATAAATATTTTGCCTTTCAGGACTAACGTTTTCAAGTAATGATAACATTTTTGGCAGTACACCATCAAATTCTTCAATGATAAGCTCAATTGTACTTTTGTCTGAGGATATAATTGCCGAAAAAACTTGCAAAAGATCAGCCTTGATATTAAAGGATGAATCATCATAAAATGAAAGCAGCCTAATCAATACAGATTTATGTGATATTAGCTGACTAAGATATGGATATGACTCACAGTAGTGGATTATTATTGAACACACAGCATAAATTTCATTTTCGTTTTCAAATGGTAAACACTCCAGAGCTTCAAATAGTCCATGCTCAAAAAGTGATTTCCCCTCTTTTTGATCAATCATAATAACAAATTCAAGGCAATGGGCAATGCTAGTCCTAATAAAACCATTCTCAGACTTTAAAAATGTTATAAATGCCGCTTCTGATGCATTTTGCTTGTATTCACTGATCATCCATTCTGGATACTCTTCAAAGAGCTTCTCACATCCAGATAAAACTAGTTCAATAACTCTTTTTGATCGAAAAACAAGACTTTGGAAAACAATGCTCACAATTTCTGGAAGAAATGATGGTTGACATTCTTTTTTTGAGCATTGAGTGATAAGAGCAAGGAAGAATTCTAAAATTAGACATCTAATATCTTCCAAGTCTTCATCATTTTGAAATCCTCCATCCATTAAATCTGGAAGTTCCTTAACACATGATAAATGATTTTGAAACACATTCATCACGCCTTCAACAGGAGACACTTCGTAAATCATACCATTTAAAGGGCTCAAAAGCAGTCGAAAAATACTAGCATTAGATGCAATATTATGCAAAGTCCTTAATACATGTTTCATGTAATGTATTTGAATAGTATTATTCAAATACAAAACTATAGTTTTTAAAAGAGAGTGTTCAAGGAACATATTAATAGTTACATCGCTGCCATTGGTCAAAAAAGAAATACAAATCCAAGGATAAATTGAATGTGGTTTTGATGCTTCCTCTAGCAAAACATCAATGAGATCAAAATTAATATACTCATCTGGAATTTCTCTATATTGATCGAGAAGAACAGAAAGAGATTCAATGCCTTCCAATCTTGTTGAATTATCAGTGGAACGTATACTAAATAAGCAAGAAAACAACGCATCAGTATCAATTTCAGATTCAAAACCTTCATCATCTTTAACAAAATCAAAGCTTTTAATGCGCCATCGCTTAGGTAGCAATTCGCTCGGCTTATACATGATGTAAACTTTGTAGACTCTAGTAACGGACACTGATGAATTTGAAACCTGATCCCATTATACTCAGCTTCAATGCCTCTTTGGTATCGCAGAACCGTGATGATTGTTTGAGGCAGTTTTTGGTGGCTTATTTTGTTGACGAACAGTCATTTAGTGTTGTTGAAAAAGTTGTGCCTAATTCTGGATTTCCTGGAGGAAAATTCATATCTAAAACCAAGTTTAATAATCCCAAGACTGGAAAGCCCTATGTGTCGGAAGAAATATCCATTGATTCGGATATTGTTCTTGGGGGCTGGGTTTTCCATCTTGATTCAGCAACTGAAGGAACCCTCAAATACATGGAAGCACATTCTGATGTTTTTGAAAAATCTGATCTTTTTAATTGTATGCTTCCAATCATCACAAAGCTTAAAAGCATTAAGAACATTGTATCTGCAGCTTTCAAAGAGTGCGACACACAGAAGAGGGGAAGAGTCAAGAACTCCGATGTTGAAAGAATCCTTGCTCAATTCGATGTTACACTTACAAAGCAGGGTAGAATCACCCTATTCAGGCGATTTCAATTCGCAGACAGCGATCTGTTCCTCTACAATGAGTTCTTAGCTTTAATATAGTAAACCCTTTGGTCAGGAACGATAGCAACACTTATGAATAGCATTGCTTCATCTTCCTTTTATTTGTTTAAACCCGAACTGCAGAAAAAAATTGCAGGTTCGATGAACATAATTCAATTGGCTTTTGCCGATTATGGGCCAAAGATTGGTATTTGTTTTAACGGGGGAAAGGATTCCACTGTTGTACTTGATTTAGTGCATAGATTTAAAAAGATATCCAAAATTTCAACTCCAATTCATCCATTTTTTTTGGATAATAACAGCAATTTCGCTGAAGTTAGAGAATTTGTGAAAATGTCACAAGAAATTTGGGGAACAGAAGTTGAAATTCTGCATGGAGATGATTTGAGAATTGGTTTCCAACGATTGATTGAAGATAACTCAATGAATTCTTTTTTTTTGGGACAAAGATCAACTGATCCGAAAAGCAATAGCTTAACCCCATTCTCTCCTACTACAAAACCTTGGCCAGAAGCAATGAGAATCCTTCCTATTTTAAACTGGTCATACACTGATGTGTGGACATATATTGATACTTTACAAATTCCAACATGCACACTATACTCTAAAGGGTATTCTTCAATAGGAACAATCAAAGATACAAAACCTAATGAATCTTTATGCCTTAAAAATGGTTCTTATCTTCATGCCCGCCTTCTGGGTGATCCATCCAAAGAAAGGGCAGGTAGAGATAAGTAGAATTAACGTTAGAAACGATGAATAAATATATCAATTTAAGTAGTTAAACGATAAGAACATTTTTTTTTAAAATGGCTAGACCTCTGAGCCAGATTTGTTTGAATGTTATTTCCGAACAGACTCATGACCCTCGTAATGAGAAGATCACACGTATTCAACTTCTAAGCGAACACGCTTCTCTTTCTTTCTTAACGTGTTCGTTATATAACAAGCTTTTCAACAAGCTCCTCAAAGTTGAACATAGTCTTGGAGATGGTTACTTCCTCACAGATATACAAATGACACCTATAACATCCGAAATGACCGATCAAATACGACAAGGGCTAATAGCAATTCTCAATTCTGAGGATAAGATTGAAACCGTTCATGTTCCCCGTAATGAATTAATAGGATATTTCAAAGAGAGAGGTTTTACTGATAAACTTGGGCTCTTGAAAACCTGGTTTGATGAGTTGATTCCATGTGTTAAGTGTGGTGAGTTTATTGATTTTATGCTTGAACCAATTAGTAATGATAAGGAAAGGCTCAAGATTTTTGATATCAAGCAGTTTGAAAATGGTTTTATCCTTCGTTTTCCAACACTTCTTTGTCCAAAAACCATTGTTGAATGGTCAGATCCTCATGCTTTGAATGAGATGTTCCGCGAATATCGTGAATGGGCTAAACTCATTGATTGTGATACCGTGTCAAAACTTAATGATATTATTTTCCAAAGGAAAATTGATGATATCAAGTGGGTTGCTGAAGGCCTTCATGAACAAAAACTTGCAAAAATTGCTAAGTATTTGGTTAAAAAGAGTGATACAAAGAAAGTTGCAACTGTTGCTGGTCCTTCTTCATCAAACAAAACCACCTTTGCTTTAAGACTTGCAATTCAGTTACGTGTCAATGGTTTTACCAGCATTGTTATCAGTATGGATGATTACTATAAGAATCGTGCTGATATTCCATTTGGAGCAGATGGTCTTCAAGACTTTGAAAGTATTGATGCTCTAAATATTCCAGTACTTGCAGAGAGAATCAAGAAAATGCTCAATGGTGAATCTGTTCCCAGACGTAGATTTGACTTCCATACAGGAGTTGGTTATGATGATTCCAAGGAGATGCAATCATTACCCAAGAATGCTTTCTTGATAATTGAAGGTATACATGGTCTTAATCCAATTTTACTCAACTCAATTGGTTCTGATGTTGTTGTTCCAATATATGTTTCTGCCCTTACACCTCTTCATCTTGATTTCTCTCATCGTTTTCCAACATCCGATCTTCGTCTTATTAGAAGGATTATTCGTGATTATCGCTATAGGAACTACTCTCCCAGAAAAACAATTAGGAGATGGACATCAGTTCGGATTGGTGAAGAAAGGAATATTTTCCCATTCCAAGGAAATGCAGAACTTTTCTTCAACTCAGCTCTAGTTTATGAACTCCCTGTTCTTTCCGTTCAAGGAAAAGCACTCCTTGCCGAAGCAACCATGCCTGAAGATGATGAAGATCCAAATTCTGCTGAGTCAAAAGAGGTTACAAAAGAAGCCAGAAGACTCCTTGGTCTTCTTAACTTTTTCTACCCTGCTTCAACAGAGATTGTCCCTCACATTTCTTGCATTCGCGAATTTGTTGGTGGTTCAGATCTTAAGTACTAAAAACGATTAAGTTTTCCATTTTATTAGAATTGAAAAAAAAGTTTCACTATTTATCGTTTTTGGTATTGAATAAAATGTAAAATAAGAATTGAACAATTCAAACAAATCGCTAACAATTCACAATTTTAAACAATAACCAACTGTTTGTTTGTGTGAAAATTTGGCCTGGAATAACTTTGAAAAACATTTCAATAATATTTCTGGGCCTTTGTTCAATAATCAACTTTTCATTTTGGATGATTGTTGCAAGTCTAGTTGTTCTTAAAACCATGAAGATCCCAGCACTTTCAATTAGAAGTTCAATAACACCATCAAACACCCAATATATAAGTCCCACTCAACAAATGTCAATGACATCAACACAATATCGTTCAATAACTCCATCAAATACTCAATATATAAGTCCCACTCAACAAATGTCAATGACATCAACACAATATCATTCAATAACTCCATCAAACACTCAATATATAAGTCCCACTCAACAAATGTCAATGACATCAACACAATATCGTTCAATAACTCCATCAAACACTCAATATATAAGTCCCACTCAACAAATGTCAATGACATCAACACAATATCGTTCAATAACTCCATCAAACACTCAATATATAAGTCCCACTCAACAAATGTCAATG
>Ga0074193_1000598_pt1 | contig 56896 bp, 56 predicted proteins | sample EPASupsiteHSE605_FD_64523 | JGI IMG/M metagenome (GOLD analysis project Ga0074193, IMG submission 64523) | Bioremediated contaminated groundwater from EPA Superfund site, New Mexico - Sample HSE6-05 | ecosystem: Environmental > Aquatic > Deep subsurface > Groundwater > Contaminated ...
ATCATCTGTTTGATAATGTTTTCTTTGAATTCCTTACTGTATCGTGTCATCAGGTGGCTCCTTCATCTTTATTAATTACTATAATAAAGTATTTTTCTCTACCTGACAACTATCCTAACACAGGGGGTGATTAAGTACTTTTTTTTAGCCTTTGAATATTCTGTCATTTGATTAATTGACTTAGTTCTTAAAATATTTACCATAAAAATAAAGCGCTATAAGTAAACACAGCCATCACTAAAACACAAAATAATGCGTCTTGACTACATAATAGTAAAACTGTAGATGCAATAATAAAAACCATCACTATGTACAAGACAGTTTCTAATGGATCAAATATTTTGGGTTTTAACCCTTCACTATGTGCAACTTTTATTTCAATTAAAAATATAAATTTTTCTAAAACTTTTTTCCGTTCTCTAGACGTAGACCATGTACGCTTTCTCTTTGCGTGTTGTGAGATATCGATCCCCGACTTTTAAACACTTCTCATAAAAGGGTTTTCTTCCTGAATAATACAGTGGTCTTTGTCATAATTGAACATAAATGCGTACGATACATGTTAGCTAATAAATTGCTCAGTTTTTTTATTATTGCACGCAAAGCGTCTGTTTTCACTTTTTCAAAAAAAATAATCTATCGTAAGTATCAAACGCCACTCTTCTTTTTTCGTACCATCAATACCAACTTGCGAAATATCTTAGGCAAATAAAACAGAATTAGCCAGATTACACCTACATTTGCTACGAATTGCAATGGATTAATTCCCACTCCATCAGGAAATTCGGAAATATGCCTATGCAGAGTAATGAAAGCATCAGGAAATCCGAAATACAAAACATGTTCAACGTTTCCCTCTTTTATTGTGAATACCCCTGCAAGCAAAGAAATTGCCGTTGCAAGAATAAGCAATCTGACCTTATGGCTTTTTAATTTTTTTTTCATGCTTTACCTTGGAATATGATTAATACAGTTATGAACACAGTCAAGAGGACACAATACTCACTTTTTTTATATTTCTCTGACCTAAATCTACCACACATTTTCATTTGTGCCAGATTATGTTGAAATTAATATACTTTTTTGTAGTGAACTAAGATTTTTTTATTCAAATAAAAACGAGCAATCTTAATAAAAGAATGCTCGCAACAAGGCTCTATACAAACAACAGCAAGGAAACCGAAAAGATATTACTCTGTTGGGTAATACCCATCGAACCATTATATTTTTGTAAAACACTTTTCACATTTTCCAGGCCTAAACCATGTTGGCTTGGCTCTTTATTTGTTGTCAGATAACGATTCCCTACTTTTACACGTTCACCCTGATAAGGATTCTCCACCAGAATAATTAAACGCCCTTTGTCATAATTTATTTTTGTTTTTATTTCTCTTTCTTTTTTCAACTCAGAAACAGCCTCAATAGCGTTATCCAGCAAGTTCCCTAACATTATTGCTAAATCAAATGATGGAATGCACATTTTTTCTGGAATACTCAGATCAAGGGCGATTTTTATATTTTGTTGCGCTGCTGCCTGGATTTTAAAATTCAGAATACTGTCAATATCGATGTTTTCGGTGTAAGCATATTGTCTCATATCGTCATAAATATCAGTCATCTTTGATAGATGTTTTAACGCGGTGTCTCGTTCCCCCTTTTCAACCAATGCGTAGATAACCGATAGGTGGTTTCGCAGATCATGCCGCATTGATTTCGTTGTTTTTAAGGATGACTCCATAAGTTCAAATTGTTTTTGATAGTATTTATTTTGCTGTCCAAGCATGATTTTATCCATTTTATCGACCATGGAAGCTGAAATGACATCATATAAATAAAAGATTGTGAAATTAACAAGCAGTATCAGTACCACGCCAACTAGAACCTGCTCCCAGGACAGACCCCTTGCTTGAAATAAAGTTAGAATAATATACAGAGATGAAATCGGGATTATAATAATTGCGGCCCAATTAGCCAGCGAGATTATTTCTCCCTGCTTAATATTTTTGTAATTGTTAAGGATGCGAACGACTGAGTATGAAATAGTTTGAGCTAAGACAAGCCCGTATTCTGACGAATAGTTGTTAACTGCCATCAAGGAATAATTAAAATAACCAGTCAGCAAGGCAACACTTACCTCAACGCATATTAAAATCAAATAAATCATCAACACCGACAAAAGACGCCTTTTAATCCCAGCTTTATAGTTAAATGACAACCCAAAATACGCAAGGATATTACCGATCATCGTAACAACCGGGATATTAATCGTCAAATATACCAGCGCAATAAATACGTAATATCCCACATAGGATAAGAACTCTATCTTATGATTGGCTTCTTTGGTCTCAAAGAAAACATGCATAAATTTATAAACGATATAGGTTCCGAAAATATTGGTTAACAGATATACCATTTCATAGGTGCTTAGCGCCATTAAAGAAACCTCTCACTTTCGTATTTCATCTGCAGTCTTCTGACTTCTTTCCGCTTTAACTGACTAATTGGCAGACAGGCCGAATTTGACATCTGAACCTCTTCATACTTAAAATTGGCTACTTGTTCATAATTGATGATATAGGATTTGTGAATGGTAATAAACCGGTATTTGGCGACTTGACGAAACACCTCCTGGAGTTTGCCATAAAATAATTCTTCCCCGGTCGTGGTCACAATTTTGATTTCTCGGTTGACACTCTGAAAATAGATAATGTTTTTGATGGGAAGCTTATGTGTGTCCGATCCTTTTTTGTAGCTGAAAATGCCGCCTAAACGGTTTGCTAATTTCATGGCCAGTTCAACGTCTTTGATTATCTTATCCGGCTCCACCGGTTTTGACAGAAAATGCATTGGTCGAACCTCAAACAAATCTTTAAAGTAGCTATCTTTACCCGAAACATAGACAATCTGGGTGACCTGGTTATCCATTTCTTCACGAATTTTCCGTCCCAGTTCAAGTCCATTTAAACCCTTCATTTCAATGTCCAGAAAGATTAAATCATAATTATGTTCATGTTTCATAAAAGCATTGAGCTTTTCTGCTGAATAAAACACTTCAATTTGTATTTCCTGCATGGTTGATTTTTTATATTCTACAATAATATTTTCAATTACTGAACATATTGCACGCTGATCATCACATATTGCAATACTAAACATTCCCGGCACCTTCTCTTTATGGTTTATAAAATCATTTTACCTGACAATAAAACAACTGTCCAGTTTAATATCGCTATTTCAATCCGCTAAAGATGTATTTATTTCTTAATCCGCAATAAAAAAACGCCACCGTTTATACGATAGCGTTCAAAGAAACACATTCAGTTTGATTTTTAAATTCCAGCACTCATCATTGATGCTGTTAATTTTTAGTCGTTTATTGCTTTATGGCATCTACGGCTACCATCAACTCCGAAATCGAGCGATACCAGTTTTTAATCATATGACGCATCAACCCGACCTGTTCGGCTTTGGCCAGCAATCCCAAAACGGGGATCTTGGAGCCGTAAGCCGCGCCGATTTCGGCCCAGGCATCACAGCCTGATGGCCCGACGTAGATAATCAGATCGGCACTGGTGACCGATGAGATACAAAAATCAAAAACCCGTTCCCCTTCGGCAGACTCAATAAAATGGGTCAGCTCCTTTTGCGACAGAAAGGCTTCTTCTGGCCGACCTTCCCGAATCCAGGACAGGATGGTGTGGCCCCGGGTTTCCAATAAATCGGTCAGCATTTCAACGGCATGCTGATGCTTCCATGAAGCAGCAATATATATTCTCATGATTCCTCCAATTTGTGCATTTGTATTCTAAGCTCTGTGTTTATTATAACCCTGTCCTATTTCATTCACAAGTAGCGGTTATCTTTTCGGTCATATAAACAGTGCTGTGACACTAATCGAATCATTGCTAAAGTCAGTTTATTTTGCCGGGTTACCGGCAATCTTAACATTTTTCTTTTATTTTATTAGCTTGTCGGCTATTTTATAGTTTTTCTTTTTTTGGTTCAGAATTACTTTATTTTTGCTAAGGAGTATATAACCCTTCCCTACGGATAACCCTTGCACCACCGTTGTAAACAGTACGATGGCATAGGTCGCCACCAAAAACAGGTTATAGGTTGGCGTCGCCAGAGAGATGCTGGTACCCATAATCAAGGCCAGACAAAGACCGCCTTTTAAACCGGCCCAGGTCATAAAGGTAATGAATTTAGAGTTTCTCATTCCCTTACCTTTTGGTGGGTTTCTGTTAAAGATCATCGAAGCGTAAACTCCCAAAAATCTGGCAATCGTATTAAATACAATCGATCCGATCGCGATGGCGAAAATCATCCCGACCGAGAGGGTATTGATGTTCTTGATATTCAGCAATATGACGCCGACTAACAGGAATAAGATACCATTTAAGAGGTTATCCACCACCGACCAGAAGGAATAGAATAAGTTGTGTAATTCTTCAGACATACCTTTGTGATTTTTACGCTTCATTCCGGCGATTCCGGTGGCATAGTAAAGCCCACAGATAACTGCTGCGATCGGTCCGGAAAAAACCAGGTATTCACAAATCAGATATGCCAGCATCACAGTCAGGAGACTGGTGAATATTTTAATAAAATTGTCATTTGACCGTTTGAAGACTTCAAATAGCAGGAAGGAAACAACAAAGCCGACCGCCACTGCACCAAGAATTTCGGTGGTTAGTCCCCATGCAAAACTCACGACTGAGATACTGCTGGCCGACAATTTTAAGGCTGTCAGCAGAGTGGCAAAAATAGCCACGGCAACACCGTCATTGAACAAGGCTTCCCCTTCAATAATCAGGCCGATTCGTTTCGGCAGTCCGGCCTTTGCCAGAATACTCATGGCCGAAATGGGATCGGTCGGTGCCACAATTGAGCCAAGTAGACAGGCTTCCAGAAAAGAAATATTGACATGGATCAGATAGCCCAGACCGAAAAACAGCAGGCCATAAACAACGGTAGATACCACGGTTCCGATAACTGCCATGCTGCCAATCAAGAATTTGTCTGCTTTAAACTCGCCAAATTCGATCCGCGATGCCCCACTAAACAGCATAAAGCATAAAATACCTTTAAACAGAAAATCGGTGAAATCAAATTCCCGGTAGAGATTGATAAACTCCATTGGTAAGTGGACAAGATTCAAGTTCCGGCCTACTATATAAATAACAACAAAGATAAAGCCAAAAACGACCAGACCAATTTCATAGGGCAGTTTTATTGTTTTTTCATTAATAAAACTAAACACGACCACTAACAAAAGCAGTACACTGAACAGGGTAAGCAACTGATCAAAATTATACATTTTTTCTCCTTCTTATTCTGCGCAAGGAAATTTGCGCAAAAAAAAGGCAACAACAAGATAGGCTCACCCTGTTATCACCTTTGATAAATCCGAGTCTATAACAACAGTATACTAAACACCTTCATTGATGTTAACCTAGTACACTCTTCAAACTTTCTGAATTATAGCACTTTAATAATCAAGTGTCAATGGCATTTCACAACTATTTTATTCGCTTTTTTATGTAAACGAGAGTCTGTTTTTTCTGTTATTTTTCTATCAAACTTGTTCCTGTTTTCTGAGTATATCCATCGGTTTAACCGATGTGCACATCTGTAGATAGTAAAGCATTTTGGGATGGGGTGTGGACTCAATTACTACCCCGACATTATCGGTCATCATCTCAATTTTTTGCTTGACAAAGCCTTTACCGGGAATCATAATCTCGATCTCGTCGCCGATTGATACCTTGTTGCGCTGTTCAATTAAGGCCATCCCGGTGTTTTCGTCATATTCCAGAACCAGACCGACAAAATCATAATGCCGGGTATAACTACCGGTCCCGTAATTTTGATCATCTGATGTTGTTTGACCGCTGAAAAAACCTTTGGTGTAGTTGCGATGACTGACCTTTGTCAGCTCGTCGTAATAGCCGGCGTCGAGCTGTGTCACCCCGGGATGGTCATAGGTGTAGTCAATGGCACTGCGATAAGCGGATACGACGGTAGCCACATAGTATAGACTTTTCATCCGTCCTTCAATTTTAAAGCTGTCCACTCCTGCTTCCATCAGCGCCGGGATTTCATTGATCAGGCAGAGATCTTTGGAGTTGAAAATAAACGATCCGGTGGCATCCTCTTCGATGGAAAAGGCTTCATCTGGCCGGGTTTCTTCGATCAGGTGATACTTCCACCGGCAAGGGTGAGCACAATCCCCCTGATTTGAATTTCGACCGGTCATATAATGGCTTAACAGACAGCGTCCGGAGTAGGAAATACACATCGCGCCGTGAACAAAAATTTCGATCTCCATTTCCGGAGCCACTTTTTCGCGGATTTCCTGAATCTCGTTAAGGCCCAGTTCCCTGGCCAGCACAATCCGTTTTGCTCCCTGGGCGTGCCAGAATGCCACACTTCGCCAATTCGTATTATTGGCCTGGGTACTCACCGATATTTTTAAGTCTGGGGCCACTTCCCTAACCACAGAAAAAACCCCGGGATCGGCTACGATTACGCCGTCAATTCCCAGGTCTTTCAGTTCGCTGACATATTCGGGCAGACCATCTAAGTCTGCATTGTGGGGAATCATGTTCAAGGTGACATAGATTTTTTTATCACGTTCATGGACATAATTGACTGCCTCAGCCAGGGCATCCAGATCAAAATTGTCGGCCTTGGCGCGAAGCCCAAATTTCTTGCCGGCGCAATACACCGCATCGGCGCCATAATGCAAGGCATACCGTAATTTTTCAAAATTTCCTGCCGGTGCTAAAAGTTCCGGTTTTTTCATATGTCTCTCCGATCTATAACTCTCACTTCAATTATCTTCTTACTTAAATTATGCACTTCCTTGACTCTTCACTGATCCTTTTTCCAGCTGATCGCCAGCCCATCACCTAATGGCAAGATACTGGTAATTAATTGGGGATGGTTGGCAATGGTTTCCAGATACACCCGCATCCGTTTGACAATGGTTATTTTCCGTCGGATGACCAATTCATTGGTGGCGATCATGCCTTTGAACAGCACATTATCGGAAATCAATAATCCGCCCGGTTTTAAACACCGCAGGCAATCATCAAGCAAGTGGATATAATGGCCTTTGGCACCATCTAAAAATATCATATCATATTTTTTATCAAGTTCGGCCAGTTTTTCCTGGGCATCACCGACCATCAGATTGATCTGATTCTTCAGACCCAGACTGGTAATATTTTCATCGGCTTGAACCACCATGTTTAAATTTCGCTCAATGGTATCCACCTGTCCCTTGGGGCCCATGGCTTCGGCAAAAATTGATGCTGAAAATCCTACCGCGGTGCCAACCTCTAGAATGGTCTGAATTTTATTGGCCGCGATCAATAATTCAATGTGTTTTTGAACTTCTTTATGGATGATCGGAATCTCATCGTTCAGCGCCTTTTTTCTGAATTCTTCAATTTGGAGACGATCAGCAGGAATTAATCCTCTGATATAATCCTCAATGTAATCTTGTACAATTTCACTCACAGTCTGGCCTTCATTCTTTTTTTATTGGTGGCCCCTTTTACAGGGGCCTGACTTATATTTCTGTTCGTCTTAATCAGTTGCCCATGTATTTTTCAACATCTTCCAGATGTTCTTCGTAGGTTTCTTTGAAATAGATTTTTCCTGAGTTCATATCCGCAACAAAATATAAATATTTGCTTTCGGCCGGATATAGGGCCGCATCTAACGATGTTTCCCCGAAGGAACAAATCGGTCCAAAGGGCAGTCCGGTATTGATATAGGTATTATAAGGTGACGGGAATTTTGTTTCTTCGGTTGTTAATACGGCGGTTTTTTCGCCTCGGGCATAATCGACGGTAATATCAGATTGCAGTGGCATGTCTGCCGCAATCCGATTGTAAAACACACTGGCGGCATTGGCCTTATCTTCAACCAATTTTGTTTCCAATTCCACAATCGAAGCCATAATCACTAACTCATCCACTGTTTTACCCATTTCTTTGGTTCGTTTCGAATGGTCCTGATCATAGACCTCAACAAAACGGTCCAGCATTGCGGTCACCACTTCGGATGGCTCAACCCCTGGTGAAAAGCTGTAGGTATCAGGAAAAAGGTAACCCTCCAGGGTTCGGCTGACCCCATCTTTTTCAGTCAGAGGAATACTGCTTAGAATCGGATAGTTTTTCTGATATTCGGCTACTTTTTTTGTTTCTTCAATAAACGCTTCGGCATCACAAACATTTTTTTCTTCTAGAATCTCGGCGAATTCTGAAATATTACGTCCTTCCGGTATGGTAACTGTGGCATCTGCCACATCACCGGTTACCAGACGGTCTAGGATCTGCTGGGCCGATTCGGCTGGGCTGAAGGCATAGTAGCCGGATTGGATCTGGTTAGCAGTACTCTCTTTTTTAGCCAACATCTCAAAGGCAAAAGCATCTCGGATCAGGTTATTTTCGGCCAATTGCTCGGCTACATCGCTAATGACTGCGCCTTCTTCAATTTGCACATAGACAAGGTCTCCGTCTCCCACTGGTTCCAACATTTGACCAATAAAATAATTAAAGCTGAACACCCCAGTTGCGCCAAATACGACCAATAATAAAAGAATAATTGCAATAAGTTTACCCGGATTTTTTCGGGTTGACGGTCTGGTTTGATTTGTCCTGTTACTCATACTTTCACCTTCCTTTCATTTCTTAAACCATAAAAAGAATATAGGACCGCGATTGAGGTGGGCACCTATATTCTTTTTGTATTGTTTTTATTTAAATGGTTGTTTACGCGCCACAGCCTTCTTCTGAATCAAACAGACCCATATCCAAATCTACTGCTTTTGCCATGATGTCGGTGATATCCTGAAAAACTACTGAAAAATACATTTGCGCCTCGAAAAACTCGGCAATTTCTGGAATGCCCATAATCGTGTTCGCAACGGTATTATAGGCAGTAATCTGCTCTTCTGTCAGCTCATTGCCCAACATTTGAAAAGATTGAATCTCCATTTGCTTACGCATATAATCCTTGGCCATTTCATACTTTTCTGGATCTTGTTCCAGTTTTTCTTTCGCGGCTAAAAAATTCTTGTATTCGGTGGATTCTTTGAGTGCTCGTGCCAAATTATTGGCTTCATCATATACATTCATGTCTTACTCCTAGTTTTAGAATTTTATCGGCAACTGTTAACGATATTTGTCTTAAACAATCGCCTGACTTAATTTATACTTCCATCAATATAGGCAGTATCATCGGCTTCCGCTGTGTTTTTGCATAAAGATATTTAAACAGGCTTTCGCGGATGACATTTTTGATGGAATTCCAGTCTATAATACCCTTTTCTTCGCAAGATATCAAGGCTTTCTTTACCTCTTCCCGGGCGTTATTAATGAGTTCTTCTGATTCTCTCACATAAACAAATCCCCGGGAGATAATATCCGGTCCCGAAATCGCCTTACCTTTATGCATGGTACAAACCACAATGAAAAGACCATCTTCCGATAATCGTTTCCGGTCGTTCAGAACGATATTGCCAATATCACCGACTCCCAGTCCATCAACCAGAACCGGTTCGGCCTGGGTTTTACCAACAATTTGCACGCTGCGTTTATCGATTTCGAGGATATTTCCATTCTCGGCAATAAAAGTTTTTTCCTTTTTCATACCAACGGTTTGGGCTAACTCCACATGTTTCATCAACATGCGACTTTCCCCATGAACAGGAAGAAAATGTTTTGGTCTGACCAGGGTAATCATCAGTTTCAGTTCTTCCTGCCGGGCATGACCGGAAACATGAATTTCAGCGAATCCCCCATAAACAACATCAGATCCCAATTCCACTAGTTTATTGATAACCTCTGAAACCATCTTCTCATTTCCCGGTACAGCGGATGCCGAAATGACAACGAGGTCTTCTTTTTTGATGGTCAGATGACGGTGCTCACCTAGTGCCATTCGTCCCAGGGCGGCCATCGGTTCTCCCTGGCTGCCGGTGGTAATGATAACTATTTCTTTGTCTTTATACTTATTAATGTCGCGTAACTGAACCTGCACATTTGGGGGCATTTTCATATAACCCAAATCCATGGCCACTTCGCTGACATTTTCCATACTTCTTCCACAAATAATAACCTTACGGTTATATTCTACCGCCGCATCGATAACCTGCTGGAGTCGATGGACATTTGAGGCAAATGTGGTTACGATAATTCGTCCTTTGGCATTTCTGAATAAATTGAAAAGTGTTGGTCCAACACTGCTCTCAGATTGTGTAAATCCAGCCCCTTCAACATTGGTACTGTCTGACATCAGCAGATCGACACCCTGTGATCCAATTTTAGCAAATCGCTGCAAGTCGATTACTTCGCCGCCAATGGGATGGTAGTCTATTTTAAAATCGCCGGTGTGAACAACGGTAGCCGCCGCACATTTGATACACAGTCCGACTGCATCAGCGATACTGTGATTAACGCGAATAAATTCAACGTTAAATTCGCCGATATCAATCCGATCTTTTGGTTTAACAATAATTCGGGTGGTTTTGGTTAATAAACCATGCTCTTTCAGCTTTTTATCAATCAGGCCCATGGTGAATTTAGTGGCATAAATGGGGATGTTGATCTTTCTCAGTAGATAAACAAGACCCCCAATATGATCTTCGTGACCATGGGTTATGACAACGCCTTTAACCTTATCCTGATTTTCCAGAATATAATTATAATCCGGTAGCACAATATCGATACCGAACATGTCATCATCGGGAAACTTCAGGCCGCAATCCACCAGGATGATATCATCCTTGTATTCAAATACGGTCAGGTTTTTACCGATTTCACCCAGACCTCCCAATGGAACCAATCTCAGTTTGTCTTTATTCTTCTGAACCTGAGGCTTTCGTCGTGATCGTGAACGGCCCTCCATTCGTTGAGTCTCTGTCGTTATTAAGTTATTGTTTTCAGTCAAATTATTCTCCTTTCGTTATTGCATAACAATCCGAACAATATCCGTACACTTTAAGTTCGTGATTGATAATAATAAAATCCTTCTTTTCTTCTATTTCTTTCTCGAGGGCTTCCAGGAAATCGTCTTGCATTTCGATAACCTTTCCGCATTTTAAGCAGATTAAATGATGATGCCAGTGTTTTTCATCCAACTCGCAGAGTTCGTACCGAGCAAAGCCATCATCAAAATTACGTTTGGTAATGAGTCCCATTTCTTCTAATATTTGCACCGTTCGATAAATGGTCGACATTCCCACATCAGGATTGCGCTGTTTGACACCCTGGAATAATTCCTCAACACTAAAGTGCTGCTCCCTGAAGGTCATTAGGACCTCAATGGTAACCAGACGTTGAGGGGTTACTTTATTCCCTCTTTTTCTGAGTGCATCCACAATTTGTTTTTCGTTATTCATGGTTGTCACACCTCTTTTTCAGTCTCTTCTGATAAAACAGTTACAGGCAACTCGCTGATAATTTCTATATTTACTCCATCAATATCACAGGAAAGCGCACGGATCTCTATTCCCAGACTATGACATTGACCCAATAAACGTGAAAATTTTGGATCCATTATTTGATTCGGCTGAAACGATTTCGCATCATTGCGTTGCACAACAAAAATAACACCAGTATGATACCCTTCCTGGTGCGCCCTGATCAATTCGCCAAGATGTTTGGCCCCTCGCTCCGTTGGTGCATCCGGAAACATGGCAATCTCATTCACTACCAGGTTGACACTTTTTACCTCATAGTAGGCGTATTTACCGCCACGAAAACAGGCAAGGTCAAAACGACTGTTGCCGTAAGTCACTTCTTGTTTGAGTTCTGAAACGTCCGCTTGAGCTTTTAAAAATTCGTAGGCAATCTGGTTAGCCAACATCGAATTGACAGATACCCAATGCTCGTCTTTTTCAACCAGCAGCAGTGTATAATCAGTTTTTCGATGGGGCGCCGGATTCCAGGCCAGAATGGCCCGAACACCTGAAACAAGAAGCTCACTCATGCGACCGGTATTAGGCACATGAGCGGCTATCTCTTTCTGGTTGATCATTACCCTGGCAATGAAACGATTGGGTCGGCTAATAAATATCCCGTTAACAAGGGGGTATTTACTCAACTTCACCTTCATCGTCATCTTCGTCTTCCTCTAAATCTTCGTATTCCTCGTCCATGATGCGATCATATTCTGCTTCAATTAAAGCAAATTCAGCTTCATCTTCAACTGGTACCAGAATTTCACCATCTTCGTCTTCATCGATAAAGAAAGCAAATACATCATCACTTTCTTCGCCTTCTGTTAAAAGTACATAAGTCTTTTCACCCAGAGGAAACGAAACTTCTAAATCAAACTCTCTTGCAACGCCATTTTCATCTTCTAAAATTATTTTTTCTTCCATATCAACTTCTCTTTCAATTTTATTTTTTTCGCTCATAATCTTGTAATTATACCTTTTCATGCTTAAAGAATCCATTATTTATGAATTATTTAACGGCCCGATCCATATAAGACTGGAGAATGATCTGGGCTGCCAGCATATCGATATAATCTTTACGGTTCTCCCGAGAAACATTTCCCTCGATCAATACTTTTTCAGACCAGGATGAGGTTAATCGCTCATCAATATAGATGATTTCGATATCCAGCCGTTTCTTGATAAACTGACAAAAGTTCACTGTTTTCCGGGTCTGAGCGGATTCTGAACCGTTCATGTTCAGGGGCAGACCGGCAACCACTTTTTTGATCTCATATTTTGCAATGAGCTCCCGAAATGCTTCTAAATCATCATCTCTGGTCTTTCGTTTGAGGGTCATAACCCCCTGGGCGGTAATCTGCAACGGGTCCGTTACAGCCACCCCAATCCGTTTGTCGCCAACATCAATTCCTAAAATTCTTTCCATTCATTATCCCATCTATTTTTTATGACTATGTTAAATCACCTTAATACAAAAGTCTTTGCAGGCTGAGCTACAATAACAGCATAGCACACATTTCTTTTGATCAACTCGGGCTTTTCCATCAATCAGGGTCAGGGCCTGTTGGTTACAACGGCGCACGCATTTCCCACAGCCGTTACACCAGTCGCTGATATGCAGTGTTTTGGGGGCACCGGAAACGGCTGCCTCCAAATCTTCGGGAATCATTTCGTCATTGAATTTTTTAACGTTATACAGCACTTCGTTAACCGATTGAACCCCAATCGCAATGGCGTCCAAATCGGCAATATTCAAAACAAACTCAAAACTGGCTTGCTTCTGGGAAAGCAGATTACCGCCGCCTAAAGGCTTCATGCCGTAAATGCCTTTCCTAAGATTTTTGGCCTCATGGATGGCTACTGCCATTTCCTGGGCGGTTCCATCTTCAATGCCAATTCCCGTTAAATTAATCAGCGGATGAATTACATCCAGCTCGGGAAACAGATTCGCCCCATAAACCCCTTCCACCCGATGGGTGGAAATGCCGATGGCCCTTACTTTTCCCGCCTGTTTTTCGGCAATCAAAGCCTCAATGGCTTCCCAATGACCTTCGATGGTTTTTCGGTTTTCCTGCTCGTGGAGCAGGTAAAGATCAACATAATCCCGGCCCAGTTCAGTCAGGGCCCGATTTAAGCTACTCCGAACTCCCGTTGCTGTATAATCATAGGATTTTGTCGCAATAACGACATCCTGCTGCATCTGGATTGCCGCCTGCAGGTGATCGTAATTATTGTACAGATCCGCCGTGTCAAAAAAATTAACGCCACAGTCCAAGGCAGCCGCGATGATTTCCCGGCTTTCCAAAAGGGTTTTATTTTTTTGCAGAGGACCAATCGTCAAACTGCCAAAGCACATTTGGGATACCTTGATACCGGTATTGCCCAGGGTATTGATTTTCATCTTTAAATCGTTTCCTAACCACAAACAAAATAGTCCATGAGTACTTCGCTCACAATCGCCTTGCCAAACTAAAATAGGACTGCCTCGGTTGAGACAGCCCCAATTTATCAGCCTACTAAATACTTTTTAAGTAACGTCGAACAAGTTCTTCGAGTAACTCATCCCGTTCAATTTTCTGTATGGCATTTCGCGCTTCTCTGTGACTTGTGATATAGGTCGGATCTCCTGACATGACATAACCTACAATTTGATTGACGGGGTTATACCCTTTTTCAACTAGAGCCTTATGTACATTTCGCATCACTTCGTCGATCTTCTGAGACTTTTCGCTATCGACCTCAAACATAATGGTTCCTCGATCAATCACCGTATTTTCTCCCATTGTCATCAGACCTCCTTCACAATCAATTTATATCATTTTAACCCAAAGCAAAAGAAAAGACAAGTCATATGACGTAATTTTTCTTTTTCTTAATAAATTAGTTCAATTGCTCGCGAATGCATGCCTCTCCCTTTACAAGAGATTCTGCCAGTTTTTCTGGAAGTTTCCCCCCAGCTTGCGCCATATCCGGACGTCCGCCGCCACCTCCGCCAGCTATAGTCGCCACTTCTTTAATGACTTTACCGGCATGGAAGCCGCGTTTGACAATATCCGGAGTTGCTGTTGCCACAAAATTAACCTTGTCCGCCAGGGCGCTTCCCAGCAGCACAACCCCAGAACCCATCCGGTCTTTCAATAAATCGCCGATGGTTCGCAGCTCTTCCATGGGCATTTTTTCCACTTCGGCAATGGTAACCTGAACACCACTGATGATCACCATTTTCTGGTGGATATCCATAATCGCATTGCCTGCCGATTTCTGTTTCAGTTCGGCAATGGTGCGCTCCTTCTGTTTATTGATTTCGGTCAATTCCGTTACCTTTTCAAGTAATTGATCCGGATTTGTTTTCATCAGATTGGATACCTCAACCAGGGTATCATCCATTTTTTCCACCAGATGCCAGGCATTAAAACCGGTTGCCGCTTCAATCCGACGGACACCGGCTGCGACGCCGCCTTCGCTGATGATTTTAAACATGCCAACCTTGGCTGAATTACTGATATGACAGCCACCGCAAAGCTCCGTGCTGAAGTCGCCGACTTTGACGACCCGGACGATTTCGCCGTATTTTTCCCCAAATAGAGCCGTTGCTCCCAGTTCTTTGGCTTTATCGATATTCGTTTCGAAGATGGAGACATCATAAGCCGCTAAGATCGCTGTATTGACAATATCCTCCACCTGACGTTTTTCATCCCGGGTCATCGCCTGGAAATGGTTAAAGTCAAAGCGCAACCGGTCTGGTGAGACAAATGATCCGGCCTGTTCAACATGATCACCTAAAACCTGTTTCAGGGCTTTTTGCAATAAATGGGTCGAGGTATGGTTCCGCTGGACCGCATCTCGTAAATCTCTATCGACCTCGGTAATCACGCTTTCCCCAACTTTAAAGGTTCCCGACTTAACTTTACCCGAATGAATATGTCGGCTCAGGCTGCCTTTTTTGCAATCCCGGATTTCAATCAAGCCATCACCTTTTTGAATAACGCCGTGATCGCCGGTTTGACCCCCGCTCTCAGCATAGAATGAAGTCTGATCCAGAAGTACCAGCACCTCATCCCCAGCTTTAGCTTCGTCCACCAGGGTTTCATTGACATAAAGCCCGATGATGGTACCTTCAGTTTCCAGGTTGTCATAGCCCACAAAGGTATTGACTGCATCCGGGCCCAAAGGATTAAAGGGATCATCGGCCCACACGGCTAAATCGCTGTTGAGACGATCCTGTCGGGCCCGTTCCCGCTGAGCTTCCATTTCTTTTTCGAATTCTTCGGCGATAATGGTAAGTCCCCGTTCTTCAACAATTTCCTTGGTCAGATCATAGGGAAAACCATAGGTATCGTAAAGTTTAAAGGCACCGCCGCCGGGGAATACCGTTTCTTCCATTTCGATAATTTTATCTAGTTCTTTGTTCAACAGCGCCAGACCCTGATCGATGGTTTCTTTAAAGCGTTCTTCTTCAATACGGATCAGCTTTTGAATAAAATCCTGTTTTTCTCTCAGTTCAGGATACGCCCCTTCCGAAACCCGGATCGCTTCCTTAGCCACATCATAAAGAAAAAGATCCTTGATTCCCAGTAATTTCCCATGACGGACGGCCCGGCGGAGTAAACGTCGCAGTACATAACCGCGACCTTCATTACCCGGCATCACGCCGTCAGCGATCATAAAGGTGACACTGCGAATATGATCGGTGATGACCCGGATCGAGATATCATCCTGAGGATCATCCCCATAGGTCACCCCTGCTTTTTTGCAGATATAATTGAGGACATGACCAACCGTATCAATTTCAAAAATGGTTCCCACACCCTGCATTACCACTGCCAGACGTTCCAGCCCCATTCCGGTATCAATATTTGGTTTTGGTAATAGGTTATAGTTGCCGGCTTCATCTTTATCAAACTGGGTGAACACCAGATTCCAGAATTCGACATAACGATCGCAGTCACAGCCGACGCTGCAGGTGGGGCTGTCACAGCCATATTCTTCGCCGCGGTCAAAATATAGCTCGGAACAGGGACCGCAGGGTCCCAGACCGTGCTCCCAGAAATTATCTTCTTTTCCCAACCGGACAATTTTTTCTTTGGGAATTCCCACATCTTCATTCCAGATTTTAAAGGCTTCATCATCATCCAGATAAATAGTGATCCAGATCTTATCTTCCGGTATTTCCATCACCTTGGTACAGAATTCCCAGGCCCATGGAATCGCTTCTTTTTTGAAATAATCACCAAAGGAAAAATTTCCCAGCATTTCAAAAAATGTCCCATGCCGCGCTGTTTTACCGACGTTCTCAATATCCGGTGTGCGAATACATTTCTGACAGGTCGTCACCCGATTTCTGGGCGGTATTTCATCTCCGGTAAAATAGGGCTTCAGTGGTGCCATCCCTGAGTTGATCAACAACAGGCTCTTGTCGTTAATTGGCACTAATGGAAAACTGTTTAATCGCAGATGTCCTTTTTCTTCAAAAAATGCCAGATACTTTTCTCTAATTTCATTTAATCCTAATGGTTTCATTTTTTTCTCCTTGTCAAAATTTTTGTCTCTGATTGTAATCGTCTCATGCTTTGCGGTGTTTATAAAAACAAAAAAATCCCCTGCAAGTCTGCAAGGGACGGTTTAATCCGCGGTACCACCCAAATTAGCTGCAAAATATTAGCAACTCACTTTATCAATAACGGTTTCCCGACTGAAAGTACTGGTTGAACACTTTGTTCTGACTTTCTTCTCAGCTGCTCGAACGGGGCAACTCTAAACCAACCATAAAAGACTTTCAGCCATGTCTTTCTCTCTGTAATCGCTATTTTTTAGAGCCTTCGTTCTCGACGCATTTCAATATTAACTTATAATGAAGATTATATTAATTCCATATTTAAATGTCAATCCTTTTTTAGATCGGCGACGTCTTTTGAGGCAAACAGGGAAATAATATATCCGGCGATTACCTTAATGGTTCCGGCCATCGGTACTGCCATAATCATCCCGACACCCCCAAACATGGCACCAAAAAAGAAGATCGAGAAGATAATAAACACCGGGTGGAGTCCCACGTTACCGGACATCAGCGCGGGTGCCAAAAAGTTACCACAGACCACCTGAACCACCCCAATCACAATCAACATCGGAATCAACATCATTGGATTAGTGAACAGCACCAGCAACACGATTACTATCGTGCCCACCGCTGGCCCAAAATAAGGAACCATGGTGGTAACACCGGCAATCACTCCAATAATACTGGCATAAGGCAGTCCCAGTGCAAAGGCTCCAATCCCCGTTGCAATCCCGGCAATGAGAGAAGTCAGACCTTGGCCCTTGATAAAGCCCCCAATGACCAGATCGATGTCACAACACATTTTAAGCATGCTGTTGCGGTATTGCAATGGCACCAGATACATGATGCCCTTAATAAAGAATTCCTTATCCATCAACAGAAAGATGGTCACTAATGGCACGATAATGATATTCATCAACTGACCACTGTTTTGCAGAATCGCATTAGAAATTCCCTGAAGCGCCGTTGCAAAGCCTTGCAGTACATTACCCAGAACCTGTTCTAAATTAAAAAACTGAGTAATATCATATCCGGTAAAATTCGAAATGTAGTCAGATAAATTTGTAATGTAGGTCTGCGTTTGAGTCACAAAGGTTGGAATGCTCTTGATCATGCTGGCAATATTGTTAATAAGACTGGGAATAAAGCTCATGAAAGCGCCTATTACCATTGCCAGTACCGCAAAAAAGACGATCAGAACCGATGCTCCCCGATTTAGACCTTTATTCTCAAAATTCCTGACCAGCGGATTAAGTAAATAAGCCAACACAATGGCAAAAAAGAATGGTGCAAACATCCCTGCCAGGGTTGGCCAGACAAAAAAGCACAGTGCGCCAATTAAGACTACAACGATGAGGTTAAGAAATAACAAGCGCTTTTTATTGGATGAATCTCCCATTATCTTACCCCCAGTAATTTATTGGCAATGCCGGTTCCCTGTTTTTTAAATCCCAGATCAAACATCTCTTTTCCATAATAAAGCACCTGATCCTTATAAACCAGGTCGGTGGCTGGAATAATCGCAAATCCATGGTCGATATCATCAAAGAAACTTCGGGAAATTTCGTATTCAGTAATAGCAAAGGTTCCCTCTTCAATGGTCGCATTGACGACATGACCAAAAGCCTCCTTATTTATATCCACTACCGGATAATCCATCAGCGGAAATGCCTCGTCCAGATAAGTTTTTACTTTTTCCCCTTTTGCTTTAATGATGACTTTTTCATTTTCGATTACCAGACGCTTATAATTAACATCAATAATATTTTCAGGTTTGAAAAATTGGGCTTTTGAGAAAATTCCGCCGGGATTGATCACCAGATACTTCACAACATGGTTCACCACCACCAAACTCTTAACCAAACCATGTCGCCGGCTATTCTTTTGAGAAACAACTTCGACATTAAGTAAAATGTTCGCTTTCATTCCGTACTCCTTTCGTTTTTTTCATATGCTTATCTTACCCTATTATTTTTTTTATGGCAACGTGGATTTTATTTCTTATTTACAAAAAAAAGACACGGTTTCCTGTAAAAGAAACTGCGTCTTTATATTCAGCATGCTTTTTATTGTGCTTTTTTATTGTGATAGTCTTCAATGGCAGCCTGAATGGCTTCTGCTGCCAACACTGAACAATGAATTTTTTCAGCTGGTAATCCACCTAAAGCATCAACCACATCCGAGTTTTTAAATTTTCCCGCTTCTTCAATGGACTTGCCAATGATCATATCGGTTGCCATGCTGCTGCTAGCCACGGCTGCGCCGCATCCAAAGGTTTTAAAGGATGCATCTTCGATGATGCCATCATCGTTGATTTTGAGGAAGATTTTCATAATATCACCACAAGCCGGGCTCCCAACCTGACCTACACCGTTTGCTCCTTCAATCTCGCCCACATGTTTGGGACAGGTAAAATTCTCCATTACTACATCTGTATATTCCATTTTATTTTCTCCTTAATATTTATTTTGATCTGGATTTTATTCTTAATGATGGTGATGCTCGGCTTTATCAAAAACGGCATCATCAATCGGACAATCGGCGTTAATCGGGGACATTTTCCGCAAACGTTCAATAATCTGAATCAGATTGTCGACCACATAGTTGATATCTTCAACCGTTGTATGTTTTCCAATTGTCAGTCGCAGCGAGCCATGGGCTACCCCCGCTGGCAAACCAATGGCCAGCAACACGTGGGATGGGTCCAGGGAACCCGAAGTACAAGCCGAGCCGCTGGAACCGGCAATGCCAATAATGTCCAAACTGAGCAGAATCGATTCCCCTTCGATGTAATCAAAACAGAAATTGGCGTTCCCGGGCAGGCGTTTTTCCGGATGCCCGTTCAAACGCACCTGCGGGATATTATCCATGACCCCTTTAATCAGAAGGTCTCTTAATTTTTTCATATGGTTAGCATTTTCTTCGAGATGATCAGACGCCATTTCCGCCGCTTTTCCGAAAGCCACAATTTCAGCAGTGTTTTCTGTTCCCGCCCGTTTTTTTCGTTCCTGAGCGCCACCGTGGATTAAATTATCGATGGGCACACCTTTTCTGATGAAAAGAGCGCCGATCCCTTTAGGACCGTATATTTTATGAGCCGATATCGATAGTAAATCAACGTTCAAATCCTTAACATCAACCGGGACGTTGCCCAGCGCCTGAACGGCATCGGTATGAAAGATAATCCCTTTCTCTTTGACGATTTCGCCGATTTCTTTGATCGGTTCGACGGTTCCGATTTCATTGTTGGCAAACATGATGGTGACGAGAATGGTATCTTTTCTGATGGCATTGCGCAAGTCATCCAATGAGATCAGCCCGTCTTCGTCAACTGGCAGGTAGGTTACTTCAAAACCCTGTTTTTCAAGGTATTCACAGGTGTGAAGAACGGCATGATGCTCAATGGTGGAGGTGATTATGTGTTTCCCCTTAGCCTGATTTTTCATAGCAATACCTTTTATGGCCCAGTTATCCGCTTCTGATCCGCTTCCGGTAAAATAGATTTCCCGGGGGTCAGCATTAATTGCTTTGGCTATCTGGAGCCGGGCCGCCTCGATACTTTTCTTAACCCCCCTGCCTTCAGTATATACGGAAGAAGGATTTCCAAAATATTCGGTGAAAAATGGCAGCATGGTTTCAACAACGGCCGGATCAACTGGTGTTGTTGCTGCATGGTCTAAATATATTCGTTTCATAATGTATACCTCTTTCTGGTTTATTTGCCTAATAAGTCCTGTAATGATCGATTATCAATGATATTGCTGATGCTGTCACTAATGTCTTTCCAAAGCCCTCTGGTCACGCACTCCGGTGATTTGACACAGGTTAGCTTACCGCCACCATCGATGCATTCAGCCAATTCGATGGGACCTTCAAGTGCTCTGATAATTTCTCCCACGGTAATATCACTGGGATCCCGGGCTAAAATATAACCACCCCGAGCGCCTCTAATGCTTTTTACCAGCCCGGCGTTTTTTAAGGTTGAAAAAAGCTGTTCCATGTATGAATCCGAAAAATTTTGTTTTTCGGCGATTTCTTTAATTGAAACCGGTCCATCGCCATATTGAAGCGCCAGTTCCACCATGGCTAGCACACCATATCGTCCTTTTGTTGAAAGTTTCAAGTGTTCCCCCCCCTTGGATTATTTCCGAGTATTCCACCGGGATTTAATGTCATTATAGCACGAAATAAATATTTTTCAAGAGGTAAACGAAAAAAAATTTCAAAATTAAAAAAGACCCAAGCTCCGGAAAATACCAGAGCTTAGGTCTTTAAAAAGGCAATTCTTATTTATCGTCTTCGCTGTCTCCGAAAAGGCCATCGAATAAGTTACCGAAAGAATCCCCAAGAGTCACATTGGCGGTTTCTTCGTAAACTGTTTTATTACGATTGTTGTTGCTGTTATGGCTTTGTTGTGGTCTGCGGTTTCTGTCGCCGCCACCGTAGTTACTGGTTCTGTCACGATCGCCAGAGCCGGCGTTGCTGCTGCTGTTGCTGCTTCTTGGTGTTGGAGCAGGACGAGCTGGAGCTTCTTCGGTTGCTTTTTTACTTAAGCTGATTTTTTCTTTTTCAGGATTAATTCCGATGATTTTTACAGTTAACACATCACCTGTGTTTAAAACTGAAGCAACGGATTCAACACGGTTATAGCTGATTTCAGAAACGTGAATTAATCCTTCAACGCCTGGAATCACTTCAGCAAAGGCACCAAAATCTAAAATATTAGTGATCGTAACTTCTACTTCATCATCAACATTATATTTAGCGATGAAATCATCCCATGGACGATCCATTAATGCTTTTACGCTTAGTTTGATTTTTTTGTCTTCTTCGTTTTTAGCAATAACCTTAGCTTCAATTTCCTGGCCTTTTTCGACAATATCTTTAGGCTCATTTATTTTTTCCCAGGTCAGGTCTGAACGATGAACAAAACCATCAATACCGTCAAGATCGACAAAGATTCCGAAGTTAGTAATGGTTTTAACCACACCTTTTACAACATCATCCACGTTTAATTCATCAAAACGTTTGTCTTTCATTTCTTTTACTTGTTCCCGACGTTCTTTCATATCTTTTTCCAGAATAATTTTCTGAGAAAGAATCGCCCGACGTCGTTTTGGGTTGTAATCAATGATGATACCCTTAACTTTTTCGCCGATCAGGGTGTTCAAGTCTTTAACGTAACGAACATGATATTGTGAAGCTGGCATATAAATATCAGTAAATCCGATATCGACAATTAAACCATTTCCAGAAATATCTTTAATTGTTCCTTCTAAGATCGTTTTATTATCAAAGGCGTCACTTAACTGTTTTTGTACGAGACGGTTATCATATTTGATTTTTGAAAGTTTTACATTTCCAGAACCTTCATTTAAATCAGTTACGATACACCAAACTTTGTCTCCTAATTGCACAAGTTCAGATAATACCTCATCGCTTCTCCATGTGAAATCATTCTTTTTGATGATACCATCTGCTTTGTAGCCAATGTTTAAGATAACTTCATCTTCAGCAATGTGAATAACTTCGCCTTCGATTTCAGCACCCCGACGAATTGTTTTTAATGACTCTTCAATTTCTGCAGCGAAATCGAAATTTGCATCATCATATTCGTCTTTTTCAATGGTTTCCACCACTTCCTCAACTACAACAGTTGGCTGTTCTTCAGTCGCCACTTCTACGACTACGTTTTCCTCAGCAATTTTGTTTTGCTCTTCCATACCTTCCAATACCTCCTTAACGATCCAATCCGGTGTTGATGCCCCTGCCGTAATACCAATTTTTTGATATTTCATTACTTCAGTGAGATCTAAGTCCCGAATGGTTTCTATGTGACAAGTTTTTGCGCAATGCGATTTACAGATATCCGCCAGTTTTTGTGTGTTCGAACTGTGGTATCCACCGATTACGATCATATATTCTACTTCTTTTGCAGTTTTTGCTGCCGCTGCTTGTCTTTCAGCGGTGGCACTACAAATAGTATTAAATATAACTACTTCATTGACTCGTGACCTGATCGCATCACAAATTTCATTGAATCTGGATTCGATGATGGTGGTCTGAGCCACGATACATATTCTATCATAACTTTCAATATTTTCCAACTGATTTATGTCATTAATTATTAAAGCTTTATCGCGACACCAGCCATTTGCTCCAACAACCTCAGGATGATCCTTATTTCCCACAATGACAATCTGATAACCCGCCGCATCATAGCTTTCCACTTTTTTCTGGACTGCCCGAACAAAGGGGCAGGTAGCGTTGATAATCGGGAGTCCTTTTCCCTTAATCGCTTCAATAATTTCCTTGCCGACGCCATGGGAGCGCAAAATAATACAGCCGGTTTCTAAGTTTTTGACATCGTCGTCTTCAATTATCACCACCCCCTGATCGTGCAGGCGCCTGGTCTCCTGGGTATTATGACTGATGGGACCTAATGTATATATTTTTTCCTGACCAGATTCGATGGTATCCCGAACCATTTTCATGGCATTTTCGATGCCAAAACAATAGCCAGCCTTGTTTGCTATAATTATCTCCATGTTAACCTCAAGTCAATTCCAATCCATAGACTGTATCCATAATTTTTTCGCTTAATTGCCGGGTTTCTTCATCAGATAATTTTTTTCCATAATACTCTTCCAGATAAACGGGTTTGCCAATAATAATTTCGATTTTACTTCTAAAACGATACTTGCCTCTGATCCGCACCGGAATAATCGGCGATTTTGTCTTGATCGCAAAGACCACAAAACCGCTGGCCGGCTGAATCCGGTCCTCCGGGTTAACCCGATGACCCTCCGGAAAAATCCCCAGAATTTTGTCTTCCTTGAGAATCTTCAAGGATGTCTTAATGGTTTCCACCCCGACCTTTTCCCGATTCACCGGAAAAGCGTTGACCTTTTTGAAAAACCAGCTCAAAAGCGGGTTTTTAAAGAGCTCCGCCTTGGCCATGTAATGAATTTCCCGGGGGGTTGTAAATGAAATCACGACTGGATCAATATTACTGATATGATTGGGACAAATCAGCGCGCCCCCACTCTCCGGGATATTTTCCTTGCCGGTAATGGTAATCCGAAAGAGTATTAAACTGAGCAAATAGGTTATGAAACGGCCGATTTTATAAATCATCGGCGGGCCTCGTCAATATACAATTTCATTTCTTCGTAAACTTCTTCAATACTCTTTCCGGTTGTGTCAATAACAATGGCATCGGCAACCTGTACCAATGGTCCTTCTGAGCGGTTGCGGTCATTGGTGTCCCGATTTTCAATATCATTTTTAATTTCTTCCAGGGCTTTGCTGTTCCCTTTTTCATCCATTTCTTTTTTTCTTCGTTGCGCCCGTTCCAAGACGTCGGCATCCAGAAAAAACTTAAGCTCTGCCTCCGGCAAGACCACCGAACTGATGTCTCTGCCATCCATGACCACGGCATGGTCTTTGGCATATTCCCGCTGTTGAGCAACCATCAGATCCCGTACTTCTTTAATCCTGGCCACTTCAGAGGTATGTCGGGAAACCAGAGGGGTTCTTATTTCTCTGGTAACGTCTTGATCATTACAAAACACCTGATCGCCTTCAAACCGGATCACGGTTCCCTTGGCAATTCTGACAATATCTGCCTCATTATCAAAGCGGTCACCGATCTGATTTAACACACAGTGGGCGATACAACGATACATGGCACCGGTATCCAGATAGGTCATATTATAGTTTGCTGCGATTTTTTTTGCTAAGGTACTTTTTCCTGCTCCGGCAGGACCGTCAATGGCAATTTGCATCTTACTCTCCCTCATCCAACTCTTACAATCAATTATTCAACTGCATTCCCGGCCAGCCAGCCGGTGGAAACAGCAATTTGGATATTATATCCCCCGGTCAGGGCATCCACATCCAACATCTCCCCGGCGATATAAAGATTTTTAATCAGTTTTGATTCCATCGTTCCCGGGTCAACTTCTTTTACGTTCACACCGCCAACCGTGATGATGGCTTCGTTAAAATCTCGCAATCCGGCAATACCAATCTTTAACTGTTTAAAACATTCCACTAACTTTTGTCGCTGCTCTTTGGTGATCTGATTAACCTTAGTAGCCGGGTTAATCCCGGACAAGGTTACCATCACCGGAATCATTTTCGAGGGTAATAAATCCCCCAGGGCATTTCCAAAATCCTTATTCTGATATTTAAGGAAGTCCCGTTGAATCCGGGCATCCATCTGTTCCAGACTTAAAGCTGGTTTTAAATCCAATTCCAGACTGAAATCTTTGGTATTCCCGATCATATCGGAGCTCAGTGATAAAACCAATGGTCCGGACACGCCAAAATGAGTGAATAGCATCTCACCCAACATTGACTTGACCTTTTTTTGGCCCTTTGGTGTTTTTTTATACAGGGTTAAGACCACATTTTTGAGTGCCAGTCCCTGGAGATCTCGGGGCCAGTCTTCTTTGGTATTAATTGGTACCAGCCCAGGAGCCAGGGGTGTGATCTCATGACCCCATTTTTTTAAGATCTTAAAAAAATTACCGTCCGAACCGGTGGATGGATAACTCTTTCCGCCACATGCCAGGATCACTGCATCAAAATTCCTCATTTCTCCATTTTCCAGGACAATTCCGTTGACGATGTTGTTATCAACTAGAAGATCGGTTACTTTCGTGTTTAAATGCATCTGGCAGCGATTGTGTTTCAGAGCCGTTTTAAAGGCGCTAATCACATCGCTGGATTTATCCGAAACCGGAAAAACCCGATCCCCCCGTTCTATTTTCAAGGGTACGCCATTATTTTCCAGAAAGGCCATAAAATCGGCATTTGTGTACGAATATAAGGCGCTGTACATAAAGTTGTGATTGTGGACAATGCTGTCGAAATAATCGCCGATGTCCACGGCATTGGTCAGGTTACAGCGACCCTTTCCGGTAATATACAGTTTTTTTCCCAGCTTTTCGTTACTGTCGAACAAATCAACCTGATGTCCTTTTTCGACCGCCGCTACCGCCGCCATCATACCGCCGGGGCCGCCTCCAATTATTGCTATTCTACTCATTGATTATTCTTTGTCCTTTCGCGAACTATTTTCCAATTCATCGCCGGTATAGATATAATGTTCTCGCCATATTTCTTCAAGTTCATTAAAGGTTTCTTTTGTTTTTCCGATATTTCTCAGTCCCACCGATATCACCAGGGCGTTGATCAACGAAAGGGGCGCCACCAGCGAATCCACAAACGAGTAAACATTGCTTTTGGCAATCAGCCGATGTTGGGTAAAGACATTGATGGGGGCATTTTCATTGTCCGAAATCGTAATGATTTTTACCCCTTTATTCTTCAAAAATTCAACCGCTTCGTAGGTTTTTTGGGCATAGCGGGGAAAACTGATGGCGATGACCACATCTTCTTCATTAACCCGAATTAGATGCTCATAGATATCGGAAACCCCATAATTGACGACTCTGACATTATCCAGAATCAGATTGAGATAATAACCCAGATGCTCAGTTAACAGGGTAGTGGTTCGAAAGCCGATAATAACCACCTTCCGGGCATCTAAGATCAAATCTATACAGGACTTGAAAATCTCATAGTCAAATTCCTCAAAGGTGGCGTTGATATTTGACAGATCTGATTTCAAGACATTATGCACCGTTTCCTGCAAGGCTTTTTCTTTTTGCTCATTTCGCAAGGTCATGTCAATTCGCTCAATCGTTGTCAGCTTACTGTTGATTTCATTTTTTATTGCCCGCCGGAATTCCGGATAGCCTTCATAGCCAAGGGTAACCGAAAAACGAACCACCGTTGCTTCGCTGACACCAACACTTTTGGCCACTGTCACCGCAGACATTTCTGCAACGCGTTCATAATGGCTCAGCATATAATCGGCAATCAGTTTATGGGATTTGCTCAATTTCGCATAACGCTTCTTAATTGTTGAAAAAATATCTCGGCTTTCTTTTGTACTTGAAACATCTTTCATATCTACCTCGTTCTCTGGATCATAACGAATGTGGGCGGAGATTTTCGATTCAAGGTCCGAAAATGATGGGCCACAAAAGGGGCTTCCAGAGTTTCGCACCATCTAATCACCGTCTGGGCTTCTTCAAATCCCCCCGGATGCCCGGGATAGAGGCATATGGTTATTAATCCGCCGGAAGCCAATAAGGACAATGCCCCATTCAGGGCAACCATGGTTGTTTCAACCTGGGTAGTGATCGTCTGATCGCCGCCGGGAAAATAGCCAAGGTTGAACATAATTGCTTTGACCGCCTGCTCCCCAACTGCTGCCGCCTTTAAAGCCGGCACCAAAAATTCGTGACTTTGATGAATCAGGGTGACCCGGTTGGTATACCCGCTTTTTTCCAAAGTATCTTTGGTTTGCTGCAACGCCGCCGCTTGAATATCAAAGGCAAAAACCCGACCGGTTTCTCCCACACATTGGCGGAGAAAGAGAGTATCTTGACCCGTTCCGGCGGTGGTATCGACCACGATATCCCCGGGGTTAAGCACCGGTCTCAAAAATTCCCAGGCGAGGTCGGTCACCCGTAACGGTTTATTTTTCACTGCAGCCTGCGCAGGGCTTGAAAAATTCTCCGGGGTAGGCCCGATGGATCAGTACTTCCCCTTCTTCGGTAAAGTTGTGGTCTTTAAAATATGTCGCAAATTCACCCGAAGCACCCATAACAGACAGAGCCGTACATCCTTCTTCAGCCATTTTATAAAGCAGGGTCCGGATAATGCCGTCAAAGACAGCCATGGCCTGAGCGCCTTGATAGGTCATGATCATCTCGTAAATATCAACTTGTTCTTCCCCATAAAAAAAGCGAACCGCTCCCAGGATTTCAGACTTGGCAGTATCCTCAGCAACAATATATAAATCCCGTTCTTTTTCTTTTTCTGGAAACAAAGCCTGAATTTGACTAAACGCTCTTGGAAACCCTATTTTTACCATTAGTTTTCTCCTTTTAAATAAATAATTTCGTCATTATTTAAATACCGCCATTCCCCAGGTTTCAAGTTCCCCAAGGTCAGGTCACCGACAGCCACCCGCTTTAAATCAATAATCGGATGGCCCATGGCGGCACACATTTTTCGGATCTGTCTTTTTTTTCCTTCGTGAATCCGCATTTCCAGCAGACTGGTATCCTGATTCACTTTTAAAACCTTAATCGTTGCCGGGGCGGTGCGGTAATCCTCGATCGCCATGCCATGGCTAAAGGCTTCCAGACTTCTTTTATCCGGGCAGCCTTTGACCAGACCCACATAGGTCTTGCCAAACTCATGGCTGGGGTGAGTCAAATAGAAGGTCAGATCGCCATCATTTGTCAGTAGCAGCAGCCCTTCGGTATCCATATCCAATCGTCCAACGGTATAAAGCCGTTCTTTTATCGGAACCAGATCCAGCACCCGCTGGCGGCCATGGGTATCCTCGGAAGTTGATAAGACCCCTTTGGGTTTATTCACCATGATATAGATTTTTGCCGCTTCATTTAATCTTTTTCCCGCAACGCTAATTTCGTCCTTGTCCGGATCAATCGAAAAACCTGGTTCACGGATGGTGATGCCATTGATCTGCACCAGTCCTTTTTGAATCAATTCCTCAGATTTTCTCCGGGAAGCGACCCCGCATTGGGCCATAAATTTCTGAATTCTCATTGGGCCGCCTCCAGAATCCGGGCATCGCCCATGGTTTTTTCCAGCATAACCGCCAGTAGCTCTTCACTGGAACCATCATTTTTCCCGGAGTCACTGTTAAGTAATTCCAGATCAAAACTTTCCTGTTTGCCCTGAGAAAATACCTCAAATTCCGGGATCTCCTTAAGACTGGTAAAACCCATTGTTTTTAGAAAAGCATTGGTTGTTTTATAAAGAATCGGTCGACCCGGTGCTTCCAGACGACCGCCATCACAGATCAGTCCCCGATCCAGCAGGCGCTGAATGGCACTACTGGAGCTGACTCCGCGCAGCTCGTCAACCGCCAGCCGGGTAACCGGCTGACGATAGGCAATTATCGCCAGGGTTTCCAAGGCGGCCCGGGATAAACCGGTTTTTTCCTGGTGCCTGGTAATTTCTTTGATATACCCGTAATAGTCGGGTTTGGTGGAAAGCTGATAGGAATCCTTGATCTGAACCAGACGAATGCCTCTTGCTTTAGATTGATAGTCCTGTCTAAGTATTTCCATCGCAAATTGCACTTCCGATACCGGTTTGTCCAAACAGCGGCACAGTTCCGACATCGAAACCCCATCGCCGGCCCCAAAAAGAATGCCTTCGATGATACCTGCCAATTCATCACTGTTCATTGTTTTCCACCTCCCTGTGAATCTGAAAATCTATAAATACCCGATTCTGAAGCAACCTTAAACCGCTGGTTTTAACCATTTCAAGCAGCGACAGCAAGGTTACCACCACTTCTTCCCGGGAAATATCCGGGTGGAGCAGCTCTGAAAAGCTGACCCCCGCTTCGCCCGCCTGAATCAGGATGTCGGTTATTTCAGCGATTTTTTCTTCAATACTGAATAATTCCCGGATAATCTTCTGGGGCGGCGCAATGGCCTCCAATTCCTCTTCTTTCTGAAACAACAGCCGTTTAAAGCATTGTTCAAGGGAATAAGGATCAATAACCAGTGGAACCGCTTCAGTATTTTGGGGGATGTATTCAGGATCTCGATAAATGGCGCCCAGTTCGACCTGCTCCCGTGACGCAAAATAACGGCTAATCTCTTTGAAAATCTTGTATTCTACCAATTGACGGACTAGCCGTGCCTGAAGATCTTCGCTGTCTTCCTGTTCATCTTCGTTCTTGGGCAGCAGTGCTTTTGCCTTTATTTCCAGCAGTCTGGCAGCCATAACAATAAACTCACTGGCGACATCCATATCCATGTCCTGCCAGGTTCGGATCTGCATTAAATATTGATTGGTAATGGTTGCAATAGGAATATCGCAAATATCGATCTTGTTTTTATGGATCAGATTGATTAACAGATCCAGGGGTCCTTCAAAAGATTCCAAACTAACTGCATATGCCATAATCAGGACCAGATCAGATTGAAAATCGGCAGCAATATTGCAAAAAACAGGCTCGCTATTCCATTAATGACGGGGTTGATGATCATTCCCAACAAACCGGTAAAGGCCAGCACAAAAATCGCAATCATGCCATAGCGCTGATATTTATAGTAGGTCATCAGTGCTTTGGGCGGTAAAAACAAGACCAGAATCTGGGATCCGTCCAGTGGCGGAATCGGAATAATATTGAATACGGCAAACATGATATTATAAATATAAATATACTGCAACACCAGCATCAACGTTTCATTATTCAGGGGCACCACCGCCAGATAGGCGGCCATTCCAAAAAACGCCAGCAGCAGATTCGTAAGTACCCCAGCCAGGGATACGACAATCATCCCCTTCTTCCGATCTTTGAAATTTCCGGGATTCACTGGCACCGGTTTAGCCCAGCCAAAGCGGAATATCAGCATCGAGATAAAGCCCAGCGGATCAATGTGTTTGAGCGGGTTTAAGGTTAACCGCCCGGCATTTTTAGGGGTTGGATCGCCCATTGAATCAGCGGCATAACCATGTGCCATTTCATGAAAACTGATGGCTATTAATATTCCCGGTAGGCTCAGTATTAAATTATAAAAATAGTCCGGTGTAAAATTAAACATTATCTCTTCACCTCGTAATTTGACGTCGTAGATTTGATTATTCAAACCTGAGATTCCATGTGGATCCCGGTTTAACATAAACAATTTTTTTATTTTCTTGCTCCGATCATTAAGAACCTATGATGCAATAGGAGCTATGATGCATAATACAAAATAGATGATCTATTCTAATGCTCTGCATCGAAATAAACCATCTATCCTCATTGAACATTATTATTCTGCTATAAGTCTTCTTGCGGCAATGGAAAAGTAATAACCCAACGCTGCCACGGTTTTACCATCAATGAACTGTCCGTTGATAAACAGGGTTCGAGCTGTCCGCACTGGAATTTTAACGACCTTGATAAATTCATCTGGGTCTTCTTCCAGGGGATCCCACACAAATTCGGTAGCGCAAAACAGGGTAATTTTCTCTGTGCAATAACCAGGGGTCGGAATAAAGTCTCCCAATTTATAGAGATTTAACGGACGATAACCGATTTCTTCCCGGCATTCCCGGATCGCAGCCGCTTCCGGTTCTTCACCTTTTTCCAGCAAGCCGGCCGGAATTTCGGTCAGCAACTGCTGGCTGGCAATCCGGTATTGTTTCACAAAGATCATTTGTCCTGCTTTAATCGCCAAAACGGCGACCGCTCCCTGGTGGGAAACAATCTCCCGTTTCGAAAAACTGCCATCCGGAAGTTCCACTTCATCAATCCGTAGCTTGACAATCCGGCCATCATAAATGACTTCACTCGTTATTGTTTTTTCAAACTGTGTCATGTAAGCCCTCTGCCTGTTTTTCAGAAATCAAACGTTCCAACTCATCCATAAATGAAGCCACATCCTTAAACTGTCGATAGACGGAAGCAAAACGGACATAGGCAACCTGATCCATACTTTTTAAGGCAACCATGACCTGTTCCCCAATCAGTGAAGATGGTACTTCTTTCATTTCACTCTGGTACAGACTCCGCTCCAGATCATCCACCACCGTTTTGATGGTATCAATGGGAACCGGCCGTTTTTCACAGGCTTTAATCATGCCGTTGAATATTTTATTTTTATCAAAGGCAGTTCGCTGACCGCCTTTTTTTACAACAATCAGTGGTATATTTTCGACCCGCTCATAGGTTGTGAAACGTTTATTGCATTTATTGCACTCCCTGCGTCTGCGGATCATCGTTCCTTCTTCGGATGGACGTGAATCTACCACCTTGCTGTCATCGAATGCACAATAAGGACATTTCATCGCTATTATTCTTGGGTCAGGAAATCCGGAATTGAAAATTCGCCTACCGAATCATTTGCACTCTTAACAACTTTTTTGATGACGGCTTTCTTTTCTTTTTCGCCGCCAGATAAAAAGCCAGTGGCAATGACCGTAATTTTGATTTCATCACCTAAGGATTCGTCGATGGTTGCACCAAAAATAACGTTGGCATCTGGATCAGATGCTTCTCTGGCAATGCTCGCTGCCTTATCCACTTCAAATAAGGAAAGATCTTCACCAGCGGTGATATTAAGCAGTACGCCGGTTGCTCCATCGATCTGGGTTTCCAGCAATGGACTGAGAATCGCCTGTTTAGCCGCTTCTTCAGCACGGTTATCACCAGTTGCACGACCAACACCCATATGGGCCAGTCCGGTGTCTTTCATAATTGTTTTAACATCCGCAAAGTCAAGACTGATCAGTCCTGGCATCGCGATCAGATCCGAGATACTTTTCACGCCCTGTAGCAACACATCATCAGCCAACTTGAAAGCATCTTTCAGAGATGTTGATTTATCGGCCATTCTTAACAGTCGATCATTTGGGATAGTTACCAGTGAGTCAACATTTTCCTGTAAAAACTCACTGGCAATCTGAGCGTTACGCATCCGTACCCGGCCCTCAAAGGAAAATGGCTTGGTAACCACACCAATGGTTAAAATTCCCATGTCCTTGGCGATTTTTGCAATAATCGGCGCAGCACCGGATCCGGTTCCGCCACCCATACCGGCTGTTAAAAACAGGAGATCAGTGTCTTTAATCATATCGGCAATGGCATCTTTACTTTCTTCTGCAGCTTTCTGACCAATTTCGGGATTTCCACCGGAACCAAGTCCCTGGGTTATTTTTTCCCCGATTTGAAGTTTCTTTTCAGATAAAGCTAAGGCCAGGGCTTGTTTATCGGTATTGATCGCAATAAAATCCACGCCCTTCATCCCGGCTTCAATCATCCGATTAATAGCGTTATTTCCGCCACCACCGACACCTATAACACGAATTTTAGCAAAATTATCGTAATTTCCATCTAATTCAAACACTTTTATTCCTCCTCTTACTAAACAGCTTTCTCGTTCTAAATTAATATCTTTTGTATCTTTTTTCCTGAAACATTTAATCTGTTTCAGTTGCTTTTTCATCTTTAATAACACTTCTTCCCCTTATTTATGGCTAAAGAAATGTTCACCCCTTTATATTAACCTTTATTTACAAATTTTTCAACTATTGAATAATAAATTAAGTAAAATAACGCCAATATTTTATTGTTGAAACAAAATCTTAAGCAGAAATCATGAGAAGTACTGAAAATTTAACGTGGTTTGATGACTGGCTTCGTTCCCGCTGCTAAATTAATAATCATATTGCTGGTATTCTTATCCAGGTTAGTCTGGATATAAGCCTCATTCTCCAGATAATTATCATAATCCCAAAGAATAAAAACGGTCCCATTTTTGGTGACAATTTCATAGGTGTTTACATCGGTCATCCGCACCTCCGAGATTTTCCCCAAATTGCCGTCATTCTTTAAATTTCTCAGGAGGTTCATGACGGTGTCAAAACGCCAATAGGGTTCGACCACCACTTCTTTACCGATTTCTGAGATGGTAACGACATCACTGCCGAAAACTAGCGGGATATCCGTTTTTCTTAAATACTCCCCATCTTCAATTAGTTTTTTGTCTTCGGTGAGATAATAAACCTTGTCATCATAATTAACCGCACAAATTGGTACCGATTCTACCATTCGGATCAGAATCTTATTCGGCATGATCTTGGAAATCTCCAGTTCATCCAAATTCATCAAAGCATTAATATTGTAATTTGCCTGATTGATATCTATCAAAAAAATACTCTCCCCAACACTTATTCCCGATGCCTCAACAACTGTCTGAACATCAACTATTTCATTTCCAACCACTTCGATTTCGGCCACGTTGAAGATTCCCAGATTGACAGCCTGATAAATACCAAAGCCGATAATACCCATTACTCCCAGAATAATCAGGATTGTAATCAGGGCTTTCATCAGACGTTTGCGCTTATTTATTTTTCGTTGCCGCCGTCGTTGTTCCCGGAGTTCCTGCTTTGTCAGCTCGTGGTTTTGCGGTTTTTTGATGTTTTTTTCTTTGGGTTTTTTTTTCTTTGATCGTTTCATTAATTCTCCATTAATTTATTTATTTCGTCATAAATTCGATCTCCGGCATTAGTAATGCTTTGTTTTTTTGTTATTTGGCTCATGCGCATACGTTTTTCGTCGTCTTCCAGTAACGACTCGACGGTTTGAATGAGTAGCGCTCCCGTCAGATCCTGGTCTTTGATGAGAACCCCGCCGCCTTGATCAGTAATCACCCGGGCATTGAACTCCTGATGATTTCCCGCTGCCATCGGATAGGGAACCAGAATTGAAGGCACTCCCACGGCCTGGATTTCAGCCACCGACATCGCACCAGAACGACTGATTACCAGATCAGCGGCCCCTAAAAGGCGGTGCACCTCATTGCTGTAGGCTTCCACAAAGACATGACCGGATGGCGAGAGTCCCAGGGTTTCCACTTCTCTTTTGATCGATTCGTACTGATCTTTTCCGGTTAAATGATAGATTACCCGATCGTCTCGATTACTATACGAAGCAATCAGTGACAGAGCACTCTGATTGATCGAACCAGCGCCCTGGCTGCCACCCATAATCAAAACCATTTTCTGTGAGTCTGAAAGATTCAGATTCTTTCTTAGTTCATTGCGGTCAATCTGATGATATTCAGACCGCACCGGATTTCCGGCCAGAAAGGTTCGTTCCTTGGGAAAGTACTTTTCAGCCTCTGTAAAACTGATAGCAATCCGATCGACCCGTTTACCCAGCATCAAATTGGTTTTGCCGGGATAGGCATTCTGTTCATGAATCATCGTTTTTATTTTCCGACGGCTGGCGATTAAGAGCAGCGGTCCGGCGGTAAAGCCGCCGGTGCCGATGACCAGATCCGGCTGATGTTTGGCAATTATTTTTTTGGCATCATTGAGTCCGTCAAAGATCCCTTTAATTGCCGCCAGGGTTTCTAATGAAGCCTTTCGCTCAAATCCTCTGACCCGAATATACTCAATCGGATATCCAAACTGAGGAATAATATTTTTTTCCATCCCCACCATCGATCCGATAAAGATAATTTCAGCCCCGGGGTTTTCGCATTTTATTTTTTCAGCAATCGCCAGTCCCGGGTAGATATGGCCCCCGGTTCCACCTGCTGCAATGAGTACTTTCACAGTCTACCTCACAATCTTTTTCTTTTTTAGCATGGGTTTTCTGTTTGGCTCCAGTTTCTTGCCAAGATCAACATTTCTGGAGATATTTAAAATCGGACCCATCATCGCAAACAGAATGACCATCGAAGAGCCACCGGCACTGATAAAGGGCAGAGCCATCCCGGTTACCGGGATAATCGCCGAGGCGACACCGATATTAACCAAAACCTGGAACGCCAGCAACAGCATAACACTGCTGGTATACAGATAGGCAAAGGTATCCTGGGATTTCTGAGCAATCTGGAAGCCCCGCCAAATAACAAAGGCAAACAGGCCCAAAACCAGCAAACAGCCGATAAAACCAAATTCCTCGGCAATATTGGCAAAGATAAAGTCATTTTGCAACTCTGGCAAAAACAGATACTTCTGTTTTCCATTACCCAGACCCCGGCCAAAAATTCCACCAGTACCAATCGCTAACAGAGACTGGGATATTTGATAATCATACCCCCCTTTGCCCAGAAAAACATTAAAACGATCCAACCGCCAGGGTTCGGCAATCATTAAACCAACCACTGCCAATAATCCAAATCCCAGATAGGGATAGAAGAGTTTAAATTTAATACCGCCAAAATAAAGCACGCCACCAGCAGCCAGGGCTATGGCCATGGCCGCACTCAAAGACGGTTCAATGGCAGTCAGACCGCAGATGAGTCCCAGTGGAATCATGCAATTCAGTAAAAACGGCATGTTCTCTTTGATAATGCCGGGTTTCCGGGAAATGATGGTACTGAAATAAAGAATAACGGCGACCTTGGCCAATTCTGAAGGCTGAAAGGTGGTTACTTTCAAATCGATCCACCGTCTCGCATCATTTACCTTTAATCCGATTCCTGGGATTAAAACAATAATCAATAGAAAAACAGAAACCACAATGCCCACAATATAGTATTTTTTATAAACCCGGTAATCAATCTTGCTCATAACCCCCATGACTGTCACACCCAAAATGACAAAAACCAATTGTTTCAAGAACAGGGCATAACCTTTCTCACCACTAATCGTGGATGAGTACATGCTGGCGCTGAATACCATGATGACCCCAATGCCCGCCAATAACATCAGGGCAATCAAAAAGGGGCGATCTATTTTTCCGTTTTTCATGGTTTACTCCTCGGATTCTTATTGATTTTCGGTCACCAATCGCTTGAAAACCCGACCTCGGATTTCATAGTTGTCAAACATATCCCAGCTGGCACAGGCGGGTGACAGCAAGACAGTATCACCAGATACTGCCGCTGCTTTGGCACAGGCAACTGCTTCCTCGTAATTATCAACTTTAGTGATGGCCGTAAAGCCCTTGACATTGGCCGTTTTAATCAGATCATCGGCCGTCACACCTAAAACGATGAGACGTTTGACGCGTTTTGCCACCAACTCCATCAGCTCAGAATAATCTTCCTTTTTATCATAGCCCCCGGCCAGCAGAATAATCGGTTCTTTCACCGCATTAAGGGCTGTAATGGTGGCATTGGTATTGGTTCCTTTGGAGTCGTTGATATAAGTCACGCCCGCAAAACAGCCCACCATTTCCAGCCGATGCTCCACGCCTTTAAAGGTTTTGAGCACCTGGACAATGACTGCCAGCTCGACTCCTGAAAAATAGGCCAGGGTCAGCGCTGCCAGAGCATTCATGGTATTGTGGGGACCGATGATACCCAGTTCGTTTTCCTGACAAACCAAAATCGTTTCTTTGCCGTTATTCACAAAGATTTCACCATTTAAACACCAGGCACCATAATCGACGGTTTTTTGATAACTGAAGAGCGCTTTTTGAGAAATCGCTTTTTCGCCTAACTCGCAGACTAATGGATCATCCCCATTTAATACCAGCAGATCTTCAGCGGTTTGATTTTCAAATATCCGGCCTTTGGCATTGACATAATTTTCCATCGTCAGGTGACGATCCAGATGATCGGGGGTCAGATTAAGTATCGCTGCCGCCCGGGGCCGAAAGGTATGGATGGTCTCCAATTGGAAACTGCTGATTTCAGTCACAAATACTTCGTCTGCGGTAGCATTGTCGACGTAGTTGGTAATCGGATCGCCAATATTTCCCACCACATAAGTTCCCCGGCCTGAGGCTTTGAATATTTCACCCAACAGGGTGGTCGTGGTGGTTTTTCCGTTGGTTCCGGTAATCGCAATAAAAGGTGTTTTTGTCAATCGATAGGCTGCTTCTACCTCTCCAGTGACAGGAATACCCTGTTCATAAGCTGCTTGAATGATCGGGATAATTAACGGCACCCCGGGACTTACCACCACTTCATCAATTACTTTTAAAATTTCCGGACTTGGCTGAATACCAAAAACCGATTCAAAATCGGGATTTTTTTCATAATCCAGAATCTGCGGAAATTCTTTTAAGACAATACCCGATGCCCGGGTATCGGTTAATACCACTGCTTCGCCATGATTTAATAATAATTCTGTGACGGCTACCCCACTTCGGGCGGCTCCTATCACCAGGGTCCTTTTTCTCATAATGCGCGTCTCCTATCCTAAACAAATAAATGCAATGGTTACAAAAATGGCAGTAGCGACCCAAAAGACTGTGACAACCCGGGTTTCGCTCCAACCAGACAATTCGAAATGGTGATGAATCGGGGCCATCTTAAAAAATCGCTTTCCCCCGGTGGATTTAAAATAACCCACTTGGATGACCACCGATAAGGCCTCGATGACAAACAAGGCCCCGGCAATGAGCAAAAAAATCTGCAGCTGGGTAATGATGGCCATTACCACAATAGCGCCTCCTAATGCCATCGAACCGGTGTCCCCCATAAAGATATCTGCGGGGTTTGAATTATGTCTTAAGAAACCCAAACAGCCGCCAATGATGGCGCCAATAAAAATACTGGTACTGGCCTGGGGCAGAACCAGGGACCCGACAAAAAAGAACATGGCAACAATCAGGGTCACCCCGGATGCCAATCCGTCCAATCCGTCCGTTAAGTTAACAGCATTGACAATGGCTACCACTGCGATAAAGGTAAATGGCACATACCAAATTCCGAAATCAACGGTCTGGTTCATCAACGGCACAACCAGTTCTGAACCAATGGCTGGTGAATAATAAGCATAGAGGGCAATCGCCAAAGCGCCAATACATTGGAGCACTATTTTCTGCCAGGCCCGCAAACCCAGATTATGTTTTTTGGCCACCTTGATATAGTCATCAATAAAGCCTACCGCTCCGAAATAAAGCATCACCAGAATCGGGAAAAAGTCCCAGTTTCCAACCAGTGCCGACAAGAGAATAAAAGCAACCAATACGCCCAATTGAATCACCAACCCGCCCATGGTTGGGGTTCCTGATTTTTCCAGATGGCTTTGGGGACCTTCTTCTCTGATGGCTTGGCCAAATTTTAGACGTTTGAGCATCGGGATAAACCGGGGCGTCACAAAATATACAACAAAAAACGAAATCAGCAGACTGATCAGTCCGGTTTGTAAAATTGTCATTTCCATTATTGACCACCTTCCTTAATAAAATCAATAACCCGTTCCAGACCCATGCCCCGGGATGCTTTAATCAGAATGATATCCGCAGGCTGGATGATCTCTTTTAAGCAAGCTCCAGCTGCCAGTGCATCTGTAACCTGATAGACCGTCCCGGCATTTTCATAGCCCCGGCAAATCGACCGCCCCAGTTCGCCGACACCAATCAGGATGTCCGCCTTATCCCTGGCGTAGCGGCCCACTTCAAGGTGGGCGGCTGGCCCATATTCACCCATTTCCAGCATATCGCCGAGAATCGCAATTTTCCGCTTGTAGTCACGGCCCAGGGTGGCTAAAACATCCAGAGTCGCTCGCATGGCATCAGGATTAGCGTTGTACGAGTCATTAATAACCTTGATTTCCCCAATCGTGAAAATATCCATCCGATTGCTACTGGGGACAAAAGCATCAAGACCTTTTTGTATTTCCGGTTGGGTCATTTCATAGAAATACCCTAAGCCAATGGCTACCAGACAATTATAAACATTATGTGCCCCGGGATAGTTAAATGTGAAAACTTCATTTCGTTGTTCCCATTCCACCTGGATTTCCAGACCAGTTTGACTGGAAGTGTAGTTCCGGGCTGTGATGGTATGCGCTCCCTGTATGCCAAAGGTTTTAACCTGATAAGGGTTTTTTTCTGCTCCTATTCGCTTTAAAAATTCATCATCACCGTTGACATAGGCAATGCCCTCACTTGATAAGGTCTGAAGGATTTCTTTTTTGGCCAGATAAATATTCTCCTGGGTTTTCAGGCGTTCAATATGGCTGAGACCCACATTGGTGATCACACTGATATCCGGTTCGACCAATTGGATAGATTTCGAAATATCGCCCAGATGGTCCATTCCCATTTCGATAACCGCGATCTGATGGTCAGGTCCCAAATTAAACAGGGTCTGGGGAATGCCGTATTCGTTATTTAAATTTCCTTCTGTTTTCAAGGTATGATACTTTTGTGAAAGAACCGATGCGACCAGATCCTTGGTGGTTGTTTTGCCACTGCTGCCAGTAACGGCTATTACTGGGATATTGTAACGATGCCGGTTAAAACCAGCCAGAGCTTTCATGGCGGCCAATGTGGAAGCGACATAGATGACCGTCATTTCCGCTGGAAATGATCGGTTTCTTTCCTCGGTCAGACAAACCTTGCCACCATTAGAACAGGCCTGAGTGATATAGTCATGTCCGTTATTTGTTTCCCCAATAATGGGCACGTATAAGTCATTATTTTTTATTTTGCGACTGTCAATGGCAACATTTGTAATTGCCAGTGACCGCGTTCCCTGGAGTAATTCCCCCTGGGTAATGTGAAGTATTTCATCAATACTGATACTTTCCATGGATCCTACCTGAACTTTCTTTCTTATTTTAGATCGCTCTTAGTCAATCTTCTCAATACAATCCGTTGTCCAAAAAGACCTGAATATTATATCAAACTTTGAACATAAAGAAAAGCAAGGATTTTCCCCTCGCTTTTCTTTTACCTACTATGGGGTAAACGTTACGCTGACGTCACTGCCCTTTTCTACAACAGTTGTAGCTGCCGGAGTCTGACTTGAAGCAAAACCATTACCTGTTATCTTTATGTTTAATCCCAATCCGGTGAGGATTTCATTGGCACTTTGAATCGATAATCCTTTTAAGTCAGGAACAATAACCGTTCCGGCGGCCGCGCTGTCTGCATTTCCCAACGCCAGGATCAATTCTGTATTCGGATCATAGACTGAATTGGTGGGGAGGCTTTGACTCACAACCGTGGTGCCGCTGGTAGCCGGATCAACGACGTATTTTATCCCTTTTTCATTGAGAATACTGGCGGCAAAATCGATGTTTTGACCGACCAGATCGGGAACTGTGATGGTCCCTTTTTGAATTTCTTCAGTTGCTGCACCACTGAGGGTGGTATCTGCCGAGTTATAGTTCAGGGCCTGTTTCATTAAACTGATGGCGGTTGGTGCCGCACTGGTGCTCCCATAGGCGCCTGCCGCCGGTTCATCCAAGACCACATAAACCGAATATTTAGGGTCTTCCACTGGGGAAAAACAATAAAAAGAGGTAACATACTTGGAACTTGAATATTCGCCATTGATGAATTTTTCGGCTGTTCCTGTTTTTCCGCCAATGCTGTAGCCTTCTGAAAGAGCTGTCATATCGGCATCATAGCCAACCACCTTGCGCATGATTTCTCTGGTGGCTGCTGAAGTTTCCTTCGATATAATCTGTTTCGGTGACTCGATTGCCTGGCCTTTGGTTTCGCTGGAGATAATCGTCGGTTTTACATAATAACCATTATTAACAACACAGTTTAAGGCACTGACGATTTGTATCGGCGTAACCGCCAACCCCTGTCCAAATGAAAAGGTGGCATAGTCCACTTCATTGATCCCGCCGTTGGCGGTAGACAAACGATTGACAATTCCGGCTTCTTCGCCATCTAACTCAATCCCGGTGGTTTCTCCCAGTCCAAAATTATAGACATACTGGTAAAAAACATCCGGATTCAATTTTTCGATAATCTGTACCAGCCCCGGATTGCAGGAATGGGCAATGGCATCCGAAACAGTAATGCTGCCATGGGGGCCGGTTGCGCAATTAATGACGGCATCTCCAATTTGAATCGATCCCCCACAATAAACCACCGTGTCCGGGGTAATGACCCCTTCTTCCAGGGCGGCGGCCCCGGTCAGGGCTTTAAAGGTGGAACCAGGTTCGTAGATAAAACTGACGGCCTGATTCTTATACATCTCCGCCAGTTTTTCCTGCTCGGTTTTTCCGGTCAGATCGGCGGCATGGGTGGCGGCAAAGTTGGCATCCAGGGTAAACGGATCATTAAGATTGTAATCCGGGGTGGTCGCCATGGCCACCACTTCCCCGGTTTTTGTTTCCATGACAATGGCGGTAACACTTTTGGTTTTCCAGGTTGCCGCGGCTTCTTCCACCGCCTTTTCGGCCATCAACTGAATATTGCTGTCAATGGTTAAAACGATATCCTCGCCCTGAACCGGTTCTTTGAGGATCTTGGTCTGGGAAGGAATCTGGTTGCCATCGGCATCTTTTTGAAAATAGACAACTCCGTCTTCGCCGCTTAACACATCTTCATAAGTTGCTTCAACACCGTAGAGTCCACTGTAATCAGTCCCGGTAAAGCCGAGTATATAAGAAGCAAAATTGCCATTGGTATAGTAGCGCCGGTAATCATCCAGTAATTCGATGCCATTATAGCTTTCGATCTCACCTTCTTCGTCTTTAATCGCTTCTGATTCCCTGATTTCCAGTGCCAGGGCGTTATCGACCTTTCCCAAAATCAGGACCGGCTGATTTTCCTTGCGGGTGGCTTTGTCATAAAGCGACTCGTAATCATAATCCAGATCTTTGGAAATGGCCGACGCCACCGCTTCAGGATCTTTAATATTAATCGGTTCAAAATATAAGGTCCCATCTTCAATCGTCACGCCGGCAAAATTGTGGCTGAGCACGATGACTGCGGCGCCCTGGCTGATACCGGTTTTGACTTCAACAATGTCATTCTCCAGAACGGAGATCTTTCTCTGGACCTCTTCAACCTTCAAGCCCAGTTTGCTGCTTAATGTTTTGGCCAGCCGCTCGGGATCTTCCACCTCATAGGGAATGACATTGACCGCCGTAGCTGAGGAATCTTTGGCCAGAACATTTTTGTTCCGATCATAAATATCCCCACGGGACGCCTTAATTGGCACTTCCTCAACAAGTTGATCTACCTGCCGTTCATATTTTCCAGTCGAATTTACAATTTGCAGGGAAAACAATTTCCCGATAACAATAATTAAGCACAATGAAAGTACAACCATGGCAATCATGATGCGATTCTGTTTGCCAACTGGTCCAATCTCTCGTTGTGCCTTCTTTTTTATATTCACGTTTTTTCTCCAAATTTTTATTCAGTTAAGCTTAACTGATTCAGCTTAAATAAACCCTAACTTAAAATAAATTTTCAAACCAGCTTTTGACAATTTGTGAATCTGTCATCAGTGACTCTTCCTTTTTCTCGCTCACCAGTTCCCGGCGATATTGTTCCTGAACCGGTTCGGTCATGCCATAACCTCTGGCTTGAGCCTCAATGGATTGAAGATTCATATTTGTTACCAGCTGACCTTCTTTACTGTCGTTGACCTGTATGGCATCCTCCAGGGTTTTCTGGAGGTCGCGAATTTCAGTATTTTTTTCGGTGATCAGTGCATGTTGAAACAATATGCCAATCATCGCCACAAACGCAATCAAGCCAATAAGCATCACATAAGAGCTTGTTGTCATATGCTTTTCTTGCTGTTTGGGCATTTTTACTCTTTTTTTTGTCGTCGCCATGGAACGCTCCTTTGTTTAACTTTCTGTTCCCAGCTTTTCAACAATCCGCAGTTTTGCACTTCGCGAACGCCGGTTTTCTGAAGTCTCATCAACCCCCGGAACAATCGGTTTTCTTGAAATAAGCTTCACTTCCGGAGATTTTCCGCAAACACATTGGGGAAAATCCGACGGGCAGGTGCAGGGATTGGCTTTGTTTCTAAAGAGATGCTTAACGACCCGATCCTCCAGTGAATGAAAGGTGATGACACACATTCTTCCGCCTGGTTTAAGGGCTTCAAGACCCTGGGTTAAAGCATCTTCCAATATTTTCAATTCCCCATTAACTTCCAGTCGAATCGCCTGGAATGTTTTTCTTGAGGGATGTTTTTCTTTGAAACGTTCCTTAGGAGGATAAGCATTCTTGACAATTTCACTTAACTCCAGAGTGGTGGTAATTCGCTTAAGCGCTCTGGCTTTAACGATGGATTTGACAATTTGACTGGCAAATTTTTCTTCTCCATACAAAAAAAGTATTTTTTTTAATTCCCCGGGAGCATAGTCATTTACCACCATTTCGGCAGTTAATTCCGCCGACTGGTTCATCCGCATATCCAGAGGACCATCATTATGATAAGAAAAGCCTCGGGTATCGTCATCCAGTTGAAATGACGAAACCCCGAGGTCATATAGAATACCGTCGATCCCAAAGAGATGGAGGCTCTTTAGAACCTTGGCTAAACTGGCAAAATTACTTTTTACAAAATGACGTTGACAGACAAAATCTGCCAGACGATTTTTGGCATAATCCAAAGCATAATCATCCTGATCGATGCCGACCAAAATGCCGCTTTCATCCAATGATTCACAAATCCATTGGGAATGACCACCCCCGCCAAGGGTGCAATCCACATAGATGCCGTTTGGCTTGATATCCAGGCCTTCAATGGATTCCCGTAGTAATACGGTGGTGTGTGAAAATGTTTGTGGTTTCATTTATATTCCCAGCATTGCCATGTTATTGGCAATGTCCTCATAGTTTAAATCATCATTGTCGTTATAGCTTGACCATAGTTGACTGTCCCAAATTTCCAAGCGATTTGAAACCCCGATAATGGTCACCTCTTTTGTTATTTTTGCATATTTACGCAGAGAAAGTGGAATGCTCGCCCGGCCTTGTCGATCCAGTTCGCAATCGGCGGCACCGGCAAAGAAAAATCGGGTGAATGCACGTGCATCCTTATCCGATACTGGCAAAGATTTTAATTTGCTTTCGAAATTTTCCCACTCTTCCATGGAAAAAACAAACAGGCAGCAATCAAGTCCTTTAGTTAAAACGAATTCTCCGCCCAGAGATTCTCTGAATTTTGAAGGAATGATCAATCGTCCTTTGTCATCTATATTATGTTCATACTCTCCAAAAAACATCCAGATCCCCCTCCTTCTTACTTCGCTCTTCCATTTTCTTCCACATTATACCACACTCCACCACCCTTCACAAGTTACGAAACCGGCTATTAAGCAAAAAACCATGATTTATTTTGTTAATAATTCCCAACATTTGTATTAATTTTATATCGAAAAACTTAAAAATAAATTCACTATTGTGTTTCCTTTAAGAATTCTACATTATATCTTGTGATTGTCCGAGTTTTGGTTTAAACTTATAAAATAATGAAAATTAAGGAGTTATTTAAATGAGAGCAGTAGTTACGGTTATTGGAAAAGACCGCACCGGAATAATTTATAATGTATCTAAAATTTTGGCTGAAAACAGTGTCAATATTGAAGATATCAGCCAGACAGTTATGCATGATTTTTTCACCATGATCATGCTTGTGGACATGACCAATATGTCTGTTGATTTCAATATCCTGAAAACCGCCCTTGAAGAAGTGGGCGAAACCATCGGTATGTCCATTCGTATTCAGCATGAAGATCTTTTCAATGCCATGCACACCATTTAGGCGGCCCGATTATGGCAATGTTTAAAGACGTCCTCGAGACGGTTAGAATGATTGAAAAAGAGCGGCTGGATATCCGAACCATCACCATGGGGATTTCGTTACTGGACTGTATTGATTCGTCCGGAGCCAAAAGCCGAGAGAAAATTTATGAAAAAATTACCCGCCTGGCCGAAAACCTGGTCAAAGAAGGCGAACGAATTGAAAATGAATTGGGAATCCCGATTGTCAATAAACGGATCTCGGTAACACCAATTGCGCTCATCGCCGGCAGCAGCGATGATAAAAACTATGTGGAGTATGCAAAAACCCTCGATGCCGCCGCCGCAACCGTCGGGATTAACTTCATTGGTGGTTTTTCGGCGCTTGTCCCCAAGGGGTTCACCAAAGGTGATCGGATTCTCATCGATTCCATCCCTGAAGCCCTGGCCACCACCAATTGCGTCTGTTCATCGGTCAATCTTGGTTCCTCTAAAGCCGGTATTAACATGGATGCCGTTAAACGGTTGGGCGAAGTGATCAAAGAAACAGCCTACCTCACCCGGGATGCCGATTCCATCGGCTGTGCCAAGTTTGTGGCCTTTGCCAATGCGGTAGAAGACAACCCCTTTATGGCAGGCGCCTTCCATGGCGTGGGTGAAGCTGAATCCGTCCTCAATGTTGGGGTCAGCGGCCCCGGAGTTGTCAAACGGGCGCTGGAAAAAGCCCAAGACGCTTCCTTTGGGGAAATGGCTGAAATTATCAAGAAAACCGCCTTCAAGATCACCCGGGCTGGCCATCTGGTTGGCACAACGGTAGCTGAACGCCTGAATGTACCCTTCGGTATTTTGGATCTGTCCCTGGCTCCAACCCCGGAAATCGGCGACAGCGTGGCCCGGATTCTGGAAGAAATGGGGCTGGAACACTGCGGTACCCATGGTACCACCGCAGCTCTGGCGATGCTTAATGATGCCGTTAAAAAAGGCGGGATCATGGCCTCTACCTCGGTCGGTGGCTTCAGCGGCGCTTTTATCCCAGTCAGTGAAGATGAAGGAATGATTGAAGCGGTAGAATGCGGCGCCCTGACCTTTGACAAACTGGAAGCCATGACCAGTGTCTGCTCAGTCGGCATCGATATGGTCGCCATCCCTGGTGATACGCCTGCTTCCACCATTTCCGGTATCTTAGCTGATGAGGCCGCCATCGGCGTCATTAATAATAAAACCACCGGTGTTCGGCTTATTCCAGTTTATGGCAAAGATGTGGGTGATACCGCGGAATTTGGCGGACTCCTGGGCCGGGCCCCGATTATGCCGGTGAATAAAAATGACTGCTCGGTTTTTATAAATCGCGGCGGCCAAATTCCGGCCCCAATTCACAGTTTTAAAAACTAACCCGATCGGATTAACAACTTGGGAGACCCGCAACTGTGGGTCTCCTGTTTTATCGAAAGGAGCAAAAAAAATGAATGTAGAATTATGGGAAAAATGTGTAAGCTATCACGGACATCACTGTCCCGGCCTGGCCATTGGTGTCCGGGCTTCCCTGGAGGCCATTAAAGCGCTTTCTCTTGATATGACCGGGGATGATAAAATTGTTTGCGTCGCTGAAAATGAATCCTGCAGTGTTGACGGTATCCGGGTGGTGCTGGAGTGTACTGGCGAAAAAGGCAATCTGTTGTTTATAAAAGGAGGAAAACAGGCTTTTTCGGTTTTTAATCAAACCACCGGCGAAAGTATCCGTTTGATTTTAAAAGAGCTGCCGCCAATGGAGCGTGATGAAATGGAAGCCTTTTTGCTCAACGAACCTGATGCAGCAAAACTTTTCGATTTTGAAAAACCCCATTTTGAATTACCCGAAAAAGCTTAGCAGCACTGGATTTAAAAAACACCGCCATGATCAATCTGTCCAGATTAATCATGGCGGTGTTTTTTTATTCATTCAACCATTACCACTTGCGGTGCCATCGACAGTATTGCTGTGGTATAATAAATAAAATTATTTACGATAAAATTTTATGATGAGGTGCGCCCATGTTTACTCTGCCAACTTATACAGCTCCTGATTTTACGGAAACTTTTTTTATCAAAGCCCCCAGCGTCCGAACGATGCCTGCTCCCATGGATGGAGTGGTTCCCGAAAACTTTTATGCTACGACTATCTTTCCTGAATATTTTAAAATCCATGATACCTGGCAACTGATGGCTGAAAGCCGGATGGACTGCGTCGTTGTCATTGCCAATGATCGGCCCCACGCCATCGAATTCAGAAACGTCAAAAAAGGCGATGCGGTTGTGGTCGGACGCCATGAAGATGGTGGAAACGGCGTTTATGTCGATCATTTTGCTTTCAGCAAAAAGCAGCATGATGGTGATAATTTTTCGTTTCGCACCTCCAATTCCCGGGAAACTGCCTACTCCCGGGACTATGACCGCCTCTATCAACTCTTGGAATTTGAGCGGGATAACGGCTATATTCTCTGGGTTCTGGGCCCGGCGGTTACCTTTGATCAGGATTCCCGAAATGCTATGACCCACCTGGTGGAAATGGGCTATGTGGATGCCCTCTTTGCCGGAAACGCCCTGGCAACCCACGATTTGGAATCCCACTTTTTTAACACGGCTTTGGGTCAGGACATCTATTCCAAAGAAAATAAATCACTGGGTCACTATCACCATATTGAAACCATCAATCGGGCCCGAGGCTGCGGTTCCCTGGAAAATTTAATTGAAAAATATAAAATCGAAGACGGGATTGTCAGTTCCTGCATTAAAAATGACATCCCCATGGTTTTAGCCGGTTCGATCCGTGATGATGGGCCCTTGCCCGGCGTCTATGCTGATGTTTACAGCGCCCAGGATGCCTTGCGGGTACATACCAAAAAAGCCACCACGATCATCTGTCTGGCGACCCAGCTTCATACTATTGCCACCGGCAATATGACCCCTTCCTACCAGTTGGTTGATGGCGTGATTCGACCGGTATATTTTTATACCGTGGACATCTCCGAATTTGTGGTCAATAAACTCAAAGACCGGGGTAGTCTCAGCTCCAAGTCGATCATTACCAACATCCAGGATTTTGTGGTTAATTTACAGCGGAATTTATCTTTGAAATAATTATCATTAAGCTAAAAAAAGACCTTTGCCGAAGCAAAAGTCTCTACCACTCGATAACTAAATTACATAATAGAAGGTAAAATTAAAGGTAATACTGAAAAGTTAATCAGTTGTAAAACCCAGATCGTGCAGGCCGGAGGATCGATGTGGCTGTCTGCATAGCTGTTAAAGGTTAACCCGGCGAACTCACCGATTAAGGCCCCTAAGATACCAGTGATGGCAGCGGCGATAATCGCTGCCACGGGGCTTAATGTACCTGAGAAAACAACGATTGCGGTTGAAGCGGCTGGTAAAACGATATGATGACAGCCATAGAAAGGTAGTCCCATGCAGGCAAAGACCAGTCCAAATGCGGCAATCCCAAAGGCAAAGCCACCCATTTGTGAGAAAAGATAAGCGGCTTCATCTGAACCAGCCAAAGCCATATTTCCGAATGCTGCCACAATTCCACCAATCAGAATACCAAATCCGGCGCCCAGAACAATGGTAAAAATCAAGTCAGAACCCTGAGGCAGATAATGTCGTGTCACTCCAGCCGGTGTTTTTCCGGTTAAACCGGAGTTGGTAAACAGTAACCGAACCAGAATAGCTGAAATGACTACGCTTAACGCAACGGTGTCGGTCCAGGCTGCTGATCCAAATACATTTGCTCCAATTAGAGTGCCGACGGTAAAGTTTAATAAGTAACCTATAATACCAAATATTCCGCCAACCAGTAAAACTGAAGCATCTTTTAACCCTGCCAGGGGCGTAATAATATCTCCGCCAACTTCCAGTTTTCCGATTTTTTTAGCATAACCGGCGGCGGCTACCGCACCGGCAAAAGCGACACATGGCGAGAACCATGATCCAAAGCTGACGATACCAATGGCTGGGGCACCAAAATCGCCGGCTAAAATTGCGGCAACTACTGTTAACCCAGTAAAAATAAATGATGGCACACCGCCGATGGCGGCTGCAAACAACCCGCCGCCAAAAGCAGCAATTAATAATGTTAAGTCCATTTCTTTTCTCCTTTTAATCGTATTCAGATTATCGTAAACATATTAACGTTTATCGAGTGGCTTTGATAATGTTTACAAGATCAGTTTAACAAGAAGGACAAAATTTTACTATGGTTGCCATTACCAAAATATCCGTCATCAATTGTGCATCATTCACAAGGAGCCTCCCTTGACATCACATCCTGCGTAACTGACCAATGAAAAAAACATCAATTAATTTTTTTATTCAAAAAAATAAAAAAAGAGCCTGAGCTCTCTTAGATTAAGGGGTCTAGTATGGACTTTACTGGATCCAAGTAAGGGGTCACAATCCCTATTTGTTAGCATACGCTATTTTTCAGAAAAAAACATCAGCCCTAATTAACAAAATGTCATTGTGAATCTGTGCGTCCTGCACAGAGTGTAGCTGCTCCGATAATAGCTGTCCTTTTCAACTGTTAAAGCTATATCATGCCAGCTTCGGTGTACAACTTTATTGATGTTTCAAAAATTCTAAAATCCGAAACGAATATGCCAGATCAAACTGAACCTTGGGGGCAGTAAGATCCAGTTGTGTCAGGGCCTTGATCCGTTCGATTCGATAACTAAGGGTGTTGCGATGAATATGGAGGGCTTCGCAGGTTTCTTTATAATTACACCCCTTTTCAATGAGCATGTTTAACGTATAAAACAGTTCCGATTGATGCTGACGGTCATATTTTTCAAGCGTTAACAAACCGCTCTGAACAAAATCCCTGAGTTTATTTCCATCATCTCCGCTTACCTTCTCAAGTAAATGAAAAAATTTGTAATCCCCATAATTAAAAAATCGTTTTTGGTCATGGATCGTTGCACCGATACGAATGGCTGCTCCTGCTTGAAAATAATAACTTTGAAAATTTTCAATCCCCTGAAAAAAATCACTCATCCCAATTCGCAAGGCGTGTTTTTCGATAAAATTCTTCAACCGACTGATTCCCTTATCTGATTTTTCCTTTTCCAGATCCGTACATAAAACAACCATTTGGTTGCCATAAAAAATTGCATGGGATTTCGGAAAAACATGATACAAGTCATCTCGTAACGAATCTTTGATGACCTCCTGATAGAGATTGTCATCATCTTGTTCTGAAACCATTACACATAGATTATTGCTGGTATTAAGTTCTGATTCCAGGACCCATGATTTAAAATCCGCATTTTCCTTGTCGCGACCTTCAATCAGATCCATCAGGATCCCCTCATTCATATTTCCGCGAATATATTTATACATTGGAATCTTTAAAATAATTTCGGTCAGTACCTCATTAGCTAGCAGCAATAACTCCAAATGTTGATTTGTCACTTCAGAATTTTCAAAAAACATCACCATGGCGCCGGCATATTTACCCCGAATGATCACCGGCGATACTAATACCTTTGAATCACTTTCTAAACCGACGACATAGGGCGTCCGTTCCTTGGGAAAACGTTTGACCTCTTCAATATTGACAATTTCAAAGATAAACTCATGGCTGCAAAATCCTTTGGAAATGGCAAAATTCCACGAGGGATCGGTAATCTCATCGGTCCGGCTCATGCCGCGAATAGAAAAATTTATATCTATAAAAAGAACTGGTTTTTCCATCAGATAACTAATGGTTTCCACCACCTCTTCAACCGTGTGGTTGTCCAGCAGCAATCTTAATAATCGATTACTCTGTCGGTATCTCAGTTCAGTTTGACTATCCATAGCTGTTATTTATTTTTCGCTCCATTTCAATTGTTTAAATACTTCGCCAATGCTTCCCTTTATGATCAGATGTGCCCGGGAATCCATCGGGGTAGCGGTTTTATTTACCAGTACCAGGTTTTTGCCCCGATAATAATCGATGAGTCCTGCTGCCGGATATACTCCCAGCGAAGTTCCGCCTATAATCAAAACATCTGCTTTGGCAATGGCTGATAACGACTGATTCATCACCTCATTATCCAAACCTTCACCATACAAGACCACATCCGGTTTGATCGTTCCGCCACAGCTGCATTTTGGCACCCCCTGACTTTCCTGAATCATCTGCACCGGATAAAACTGATGACACTGCATACAGTAATTGCGATGGACCGATCCATGGAGCTCCAGCACCCTTTTACTACCCGCCTGTTGATGAAGACCATCAATATTCTGGGTAATCACCGCTTTCAACTTCCCCTGGGCTTCCAATTCTGCCAGTTTTATATGGGCGTCATTTGGTTTAGCTTCCAGGTACAGCATTTTATTACGGTAAAAATGAAAAAATTCTTCAGTATTATCCATAAAAAATTCGTGGGAAAGAATCGTTTCCGGCGGATATTGATAGGTCTGGTTGTACAGCCCATCGACGCTCCTGAAATCTGGAATGCCACTTTCGGTGGATACCCCTGCTCCACCGAAGAAAACAATATTCTCAGCTTTATCAGTCATTTCCTGTAAAATTTCGATCTCGTTCATGATTTAGCCTCTTTTCTCAAAACATTTATCAGTCTGCAATTTTTCTTAAAAAGCATTTTACCATATCCAGCCCTTCTTTTCCTGACTGCTCATTAAAATCTTTACCATAAGGGTCGGCAAAGCCGTGTTCACCGGGCAAAATATGGGTCACAACCATATCATTTTGTTTAATTTTTGGGATAATGGACTGCACCTCAAATGATTTCTCCTGTTCCGGAAATATCAGCAGGCAGGGACAAACCGGGTTGACCGCCAGATAGTCACGAATTCGTGATCCATAAAAGCCGATCATTCCATCACAACATCGACTCTCGGTCAATCGCCAGGCAATAGTAGCTCCGACGCTTGATCCAAACACAATAATTTTTTTATAGTGCACCTTTAGTTCCTTAATATAGACGGCGATCTCATTGTATCGTTCAAAGCCAATTTCTGTCATAAACTCACTATAGGCTTCATTGCTTTCAGAATATCCGTAAACGTGGTCTCGACCGCTCAGATCCACACAAAAGGAATCGTAACCCAGATATACAAAAATGTCTGCCCAGTCTTTTATATACTGGTTGATTCCGTATATTTCCGGGATGATCACAACCGCTTTTTGTGACCCGTTTTTTTGTTCAAACATAATCATTTTTACTTCTCCTCAATGATACCATTTAGATGCCAAGTTTGTGCTATCAATATTATCCCCCTGCTAATTTTCAAACCTACTTACTCCACTCTCAGAAATAAATTTAGCGTGGTCTGATGTACCGCCCATGCAGTGCTAATTATAAAAACAATCGCCGAAAGATCTTCTTTTCGGCGATTGTTTGTTGATGTTTAAATCTTATTTTTAATCTTCGGCGATTACGATTAGTCCATCTTTTTCACCCAAACTGACCATGGTTGATTTGTCTGGATTAATATAGATGCCATAGTCCTTTTGGGCGTCCTTTTGTTCTGCTGCAATCACATAGCCAATGACAATTTCGTTCTTTCTTTTTGCTGCTTCAACCAGGGTATAATAATTAATGGCTGCGCCTGGCTTAATATATTTTGCAGCTTTTTTAATATAAAGTTCTGAACCATCGGCATCAAATAAATCCTCAAATACCGTATTGATCATCTTATTCTCCGAAACCTGAGTCAGCATCAAACTGATAAGTTTTTCACTGACAATAAAGTCATTGACCTTTGTCACTTCAGCCAATTTCTTGTTTCTGAAATCCATCATTTCACTGACAACTGAAAAACGGCAATTGAGTTTCTCGGAAATATCGCGTAACTGAAGCAGAACCACCAGGGTGTTGGCATCAGACTCCTGCACATCAAGCTCAGAATTATTGGACAAAATAATGACATGGTCGTAATTTTTGACCATCAATTCGTCTAAAATACTGCGATCTTTGGGGTCACCCTTTAATAATTCAATTTTCTGATTAACAACCTGGCTGAGGGCGGTCTGGAAATCTTCATCTTCAACACAATCCGAAACGACGGTCAGAATTGAGTCCTGAGGAACATAATTGTCAATCTCCTGAATAATTAAGTGGGCATTGTCATTCCATCCTAAGATCAATGTCTTTTCCGGGCTATCCGGTTCAGCTACTGAAGTTTGGAGAATTGCTTCCGCATCAACACTATGTTGCTGATCAGGCTTTGCGACGATGGTATCATCGTCTTCTGAGATGGCGATAATACGGTCTCCCGGCTGTAAAATTGTGTTCATCGGCGGGTTTAAATAGGTTTTCCCCTGGGACTGGACGCCAATCACAGTTGATTTTTCAAACAAAAACAGGACCTCACCAAAGGTTTGGCCAATTGCTTCGGGACAATCGCTGAAATAAATTTCGTCGCCACCAAAATCCAGTAGTTCCGTATAAACAGTCGAAAGGCCAGACTGACGGCAGGTTTGCGCAATAATTCGGGAGATTAATGTATCACTGAGAATTATTTCTGCTTGATTATTGCCGGCAATCTGAGCCACTTGCACATTTTCAGGGTCTCTTAAAACAGTGACTATATTATATGGTTCGCTCCGTTTATTGGGATTATTTGTAATCGCAAGAATGGTTTTTATGACCCGGGTATCATCCTCTGGAATAATGATGATCGATCGGGATGTGTTTAAACTGACTATTTCGAGATCATCGATATCGATTGGATTTCCCTGTCGGGTTACTATCCTTGTGGTTTTCATATCAGTGATCCGCTCCCGGATAGCATCATCCATTTCGGATTTATCGTGATTTCCCATGATGACAATACAAGCATGTTTGCGATTGCTGTTCGCTTCAATCAATTCTTCGATAATCGTAAAGATTTGTTCAGACCATCCTAAAATAATTGTTTGGTCTTTTTCGATAACCCGGGATCTTCCCTTTCTGAGAGAATCTAATTTCGATTCAATCCCAGTTGTTAAAATCCCAATTAATATACTGAGAATAAAGATACCACCCAGGGTAGTAACAAACATCAGAAAGATATAACCAATACTTCCGGTATCACCACTTACCGTTCCGGAGTCGATCGCTCGCATTAACCCCATCCACAGCAGCTCGGTAAAACTGGATGTTGGACCCGATTGAGTAATCCAGACTATCAGTGAAATAACAGCTATCATAATAGCCGTAGCACTGGCCAAAGACAATAACAGAATGCCTGTTCCTTTTGACATCAGGTTGTCAAATTTGTACCGTAGCTTTTCCAAGAAACCAACTTCATCCATTTTAGCACCTCTTCTAAGTTAATTATTTTTGTCTGAACCCTAAGACTATGCAACCTTCCAGTTCTGATTGTGAGGATTATGTTATCTTAACCTTCATTATTTGACGGAAACATTTTATCACATTCAAGCACGTCCTTCAATCATTGTTGACACTCTATTTCGCTGATTTGCGATTTTTGAGATATTGATAAAGCGCCATTATATCGCTAACCCATTCAATTACTCGAACACACAGTCTTTATCTATCTGCTTACACTTTTTAATCATGGATAATTACTGAAGGTATTATCGTATTTTTTTGTTTTGTTAATCCGCTGAACCCGGTTCATCATCTTTTCTTTTTTTTTGGATACTGCCCAGGTACATTCCTAATAATGCAACTGCGCCATAAATAACCCCATATAGCAAGGCCTTCATATTGATAATTAAAAATATCGCTGGCATAAAAATGATACCAATAAAGATCGGATAAAACCAGACAATCCCATTCTTCAGTCCATATAGGAAAGCAGAAACAAAACAATAAGCGGGAATCATCATCATCATAAAGACGGAAAAATATCTTGAATTCGGCTCCAATGTGGGTATAATAAAAAAAATTAGGGAAGTCATAATCAGATATGGCAATACCGGAATTAATAATGGTAAGTTTTTTTTCATAAGTGGCTCCTATTTGAGAAATCTACTGAGATAATATTATTAATGCATTTTATTATAGCATGAAAATATTAGGTATTGGAAATAAATTGGTTTTAAACTACTGGCATCATAACTCGCTCATGCGGCACTTCGACTTCGCGGTGCTGCGTCTTCGTCGCGTCAGTCGCCAGATGGCTTCTTCCTAAAAAGTACATTCTTCTCAAACTACTCCGAAAATTACTGACGTTAAATGAATCCGTGCAACTCCGGCTTCGCTGCGCTGCGCCTACGTTTGGGGCTTCGCCCCATAAAAAAATAGCGATGAACATTGATTTTCAAGTGAACTTGAATCAATCTCTTAACTTCACTGCCGTCGTACTCGCTCATGCGGCACTTCGTCTCCGCTCCGCTGCGCCTCAGTCGCGTCAGTCGCCAGATGGCTCCTCGTAACATTACTGCCGTGAAATAAAGCCGTGCAACTCCGGCTCCGTTTCACTACGCCTACGTTTGGGGCTTCGCCCCATAAAAAAATACAGATATAAACATTGATTTTCAAGTGAACTTGAATCAATCTCTTAACTTCACTACCGTCGTACTCACTCATGCGGCACTTCGGCTTCGCTGCGCTGCGCCTTCGTCGCGTCAGTCGCCAGATGGCTCCTCGTAACATTACTACCGTGTAATGAAGCCGTGCAACTCCGGCTCCGTTTCACTACGCCTACGTTTGGGGCTTCGCCCCATAAAAAAATAGATTGGAACATTGATTTTCAAGTGAACTTGAATCAGGCTCTTAACTTTGCTGCCGTCGTACTCACTCATGCGGCACTTCGTCTCCGCTCCGCTGCGCCTTCGTCGCGTCAGTCGCCAGATGGCTCCTCGTAACATTACTACCGTGAAATAAAGCCGTGCAACTCCGGCTTCGCTGCGCTGCGCCTACGTTTGGGGCTTCGCCCCATAAAAAAATACAGATATAAACATTGATTTTCAAGTGAACTTGAATCAGGCTCTTAACTTTGCTGCCGTTATACTCGCTCATGCGGCACTTCGTCTCCGCTGCGCTGCGCCTCAGTCGCGTCAGTCGCCAGATGGCTCCTTCCTAAAAATATAAAAAATAGAGACCAAAAAACAAATAAATTTGCTCTTTGATCTCTATTTTTTATATTTTTGCCGCATGGCTCGTTGTTTCGCGCAAAAAATTAAAAGTCCCGCAATGTCCTATCCTCCCAGGCAGTTACCCACCAAGTACTTTCGGCGCTGGAAGACTTTACTTCTGTGTTCGGTATGGGAACAGGTGTGGCCCTTCCGCCATCATTACGGAACTAGATAAACTAGTTAATAGTATTCAATTATAATTGCATTTATTGATTGTCTTTTAAGTGGATGTATTCTTTTAATGGATGGTATTTTTCAGGCTTTCTTCTCTTATCTCGACATGGATAAGAAACCCTGAAAAATGCCGAATATCTGTCAGCGTTCGTTCGCTTACGCTCCCTACTCACTGCGATTTTTTATCAAAAATCGGACAGATCATTCAAAACAGCACAGTGTATAAAATCTTGGATCAAGACCTCGGTCGATTAGTACTGGTCAGCTCCATATGTTACCATACTTCCACATCCAGCCTATCTACCTGATCGTCTATCAGGGACCTTAACCATTTCTGGTGAGATATCTTATCTTGAAGGGGGCTTCGTGCTTAGATGCCTTCAGCACTTATCCTTTCCAAACTTAGCTACCCAGCTATGCTCCTGGCGGAACAACTGGTGCACCAGTGGTTTGTCCGTTCCGGTCCTCTCGTACTAGGAACAGCTCTTCTCAAATATCTAACGCCCACGACGGATAGGGACCGAACTGTCTCACGACGTTCTGAACCCAGCTCGCGTGCCTCTTTAATGGGCGAACAGCCCAACCCTTGGGACCTGCTTCAGCCCCAGGATGAGACGAGCCGACATC
>Ga0074193_1000599_pt1 | contig 56879 bp, 52 predicted proteins | sample EPASupsiteHSE605_FD_64523 | JGI IMG/M metagenome (GOLD analysis project Ga0074193, IMG submission 64523) | Bioremediated contaminated groundwater from EPA Superfund site, New Mexico - Sample HSE6-05 | ecosystem: Environmental > Aquatic > Deep subsurface > Groundwater > Contaminated ...
CTTTTGATGAGGATGGCATACAGAAGAACTGGCATTATGCAGCACCAAGGGCCAAAAGCGAATTGGAGTTAGGAAAACTATCTGTGCGTGAGCAAAAATACGGTTGGCAGGTATACTACCAACTTAGAGAGAGGGATTCAAAAAAATACAAGACAGTGTGGACAGGTTCCCATCTCGATGCAAGTACGCATGGAACAGAACTGCTTACCACACTCTTAGGTCGGGGGCAGGCGTTTGACTTTCCCAAATCCCTATATGCTGTTTTGCAATGTATGTATGCTACTGTGAAGGATAATGCTAACGCCCTCGTCGTTGACTTCTTTGCTGGAAGCGGCACGACGCTCCACGCCGTGAACCTGCTAAACGCTGAGGATAGCGGTAATCGGAGGTGTATCCTCGTTACTAACAACGAAGTATCTGAAGCTGAGGCGCGCGAATTGAATGCAGCGGGTTATCAGCCGGGCGACCCCGAATGGGAAATCCGAGGTATTTGTCGTTCAGTGACTTGGCCGCGCACGGAATACAGCATTCTCGGCAAACGTACCGACGGTACGATGTTATCAGGCGAATACTACACGAGCCAAACAACCAACAAAGAAGTTAACCGCTCATTTTATCAGCTTGGATTTGTAGAAACCACCGCCGCACTTGTTCTTGCAGCAAAGAAGCAGATTGTCGCCCTCATTGGAAAAGACAAGCTACCGCAGTCACTCGTGAAATCTGATAGCAAGTTCGTTGTGTCGGAAAAGCATACCGCTTCTGTGCTGTTCGACCCGGAAGCCACTGATGAATGGCTTGTTGCCCTTGATGAGCAAGATCAGATTACCGATTTTTACATTGTTGCAAGGGAAAGCAGAACCTTCAATGACATAAAAAAGAAAGTGATTGAACTGCTCGGCACAGTTACTGTAACCGAAGCACTAAAACGCCCAATGAGTGATGGCTTCGCCGCCAACGTCGAATATTTCAAGCTTGGATTTTTGGATAAAAATAGAGTGTCACTCGGACAACAATTCTGCGAAATCCTACCGCTTTTGTGGCTCAAAGCGGGCGCGATTGGCGAACGCCCAGAATTGGCCGGCTTGGAATTGCCGAATATGCTGATTTTGCCTCAAAATTCTTTCGCGGTTCTTCTGAATGAGGACTGTTACGGCAAATTTGCCGAGGCTTTGCTTGAAACAAAAAACATCGGCACAGTATACTTTGTGACTAACTCCGAGGAAGCATTCAGGGAGATGTCAGATGGTATTGGGATAGAGCACACCTACCAATTGTACCGAGACTATATCGATAATTTCGCAATTGGAAGTAGGAGGACTAATTTATGAGAGCGACACTATTTACATTCCAAGAAACAGCACTCGCCGATTTGCACGAAAAGACACAGAAAGCACATACACTTTGGAGCGAAAAAGACCCACAAGTCATCTCCTTCACCGCTCCTACTGGCTCGGGCAAAACGATTATTATGACTGCTCTTTTTGAGAATATCATTTTTGGTCATGCTTACGGTATTGCCGAGCCTGATTCTGTTTTTGTCTGGCTTTCTGATATGCCCGAACTCAATGAGCAGACCCGCTTGAAAATAGAGAGCAAATCTGATAAATTTCGCACCCGCGATATTCGCGTCATTGACTCTACATTCGACGCAGAGTATCTCGCCCCTGGCGGAATCTATTTTCTCAATACACAAAAGCTTGGCTCGGACAAACTACTCACACAGAAGTCCGACCTGCGCCAATACACGATTTGGCAAACGCTTGCCAATACAGCGAAACGTCAGCCAAAATCTTTTTATGTCATAATCGACGAAGCGCATAGAGGGACATATACGTCTGTGCAAGCAGAGAACAAAGCACAATCCATAATGCAGAAGTTCATCAAGGGCAGCAAAGAAGATGGGCTTCCCGCTATGCCTCTTGTTATTGGCGTAACAGCTACGCCGCAAAGATTCCAGAGACTCATCGCTGATACGACTTCTACCATACAAAAGGTATCCGTCCCACCAGAAGAAGTGATAGATTCTGGCTTGCTAAAGGATAGGATAATCATCCATTTTCCTGAAATAGCGATTAACGCCGACATGACTATGTTCAAGGAAGCGGCTATAAACTGGAAAAAGAAATGCGAGCATTGGGCGGCTTACTGCGAACATGAGGATATTAAAAACTCAGTCCGTCCTATTTTTGTTGTTCAAGTCGAAGATGGCAGCGAGCGTATAGTCACTCAAACTGATTTGGAATCCTGCATTGCCGTGCTTGAGGATTTGATTGGTCGCAAATTGCAATCAGGTGAAGCTGTTCATACATTCAACGAGCATGAAAATATTAAGGTTCGTGATTTAGATATCCATCGCATTGACGCTTCGCGCATTGAGGAAGACGCAAATGCTATGGTTGTGTTTTTTAAGATGAATCTATCTACTGGTTGGGACTGCCCCCGAGCTGAAACAATGATGTCATTTCGTCACGCAAACGACTATACCTATATCGCTCAATTGCTTGGTCGAATGATACGCACTCCGCTTGCTCGTCGTGTGGACTCCAATGCCGAACTGAACAATGTAGCTCTGTACCTTCCGTTTTTCGACGAGAAAACCGTTAAGATGGTAGAGCAAGCGTTACGTGATAGCGAGGCTATTGTACCCACCGAAACAGGATCGCATAAAGAACTCATTACTCTAAAACGCGACCCAGCATTTGCCGATGTGTTCAGAGATATGGAATTGATTACCTACCGCATTGATTCCGCTCGGAAACAGACCTCTCTCCGCAGGCTTATGGCTCTCGCCCGAGCACTTACGCAGGATATGATTGCGCCGGATGCGCGCTCAAGTACACTTAAAATGGTACTAACTGAGTTTGAAAAAGAGATAGCCACATTGAAGGAGTCAGGCAAGTTCGCCGAAATCGCCAAGGCTGTCACGGCGCTGGCGCTCCGTACTTTTACTATTGATTATGGCAGTGATAAAGAAAGCACTGATAATTCCGCTGAAATTGTGGAGCTATCGGAATTTGACCTGAACAATCTGTTTGAGCGAGCAGGTAAAATTCTCGGCGGAGATCTGCACCGGGAATATTGGGTTCGCCACGCAAGACGCGACCATGAAGAAGTCAAAACCGAAATTATCGTTATGGCAAATGACACCGCGGTTATGGAACGGTTAGAGGCGTTTGCCGATAAGCTGTTTAATGGATTGTACGACGCACACCAGACGTCATTCCGCAATCTGAAAGAGGAACGCAAAGACGCCTATAAAAAACTGGCGATGTCCTCCACGACGCCAATCGCTCTTGATTGGGAGTTACCGCAGTCCATTGATTTCTTGGTCGGCGACGATGCTCAGACTTATGAAAACCACTTGTTTATTCCTGTCGAGGGCGAAGATTTTAGGGTAAGCTTGAATGACTGGGAACGAGACCTAATAAAAGAAGAGTTGAAAAATGGCGCGGTAGCATGGCTTCGCAACCTTGATCGCAAAAAGTGGTCGTTAGAGATTCCGTATGAGGTAGATGGTGTTGCGACATCTATGTTTCCTGATCTGCTTGTCGTTCGCGCCGATGCGCACGAATATGTTTTTGATGTGCTTGAGCCTCATGATCCAAGCCGCAAGGACAACTATCCTAAAGCTGTTGGCTTAGCGAAATTTGCTGAGAAGCACGGTGATCGGTTCGGACGTATTCAACTTATCCGCAAACTCCATAAATATGGGCGCGATATCTTCTATCGCCTAGATATGGGAAAGTTGAGTATCAGAAACAAGGTTCGTGGTGTAACGTCAAATGCCGAACTGGATAGAGTTTTCGACGAAGACGCAGTGACAGAAGAATAGCGCGGAGTCACACACACTCCATAGATGGGTTAGACGTATTATGCAACGCTATTTTTCTTCACTAGTAATGATATCGACTATCTCACGTCAAGGGTTGTTTTCTTTTGGTCATCATACCTTTACGCAAAACTTCCTGACTTTCGCGAAAAGGTTAAAACCTTCTACCCCCCTAAAAGAAAAAATCCGCCTAAACTAACGTCTAGGCGAACAAAAGAAACACATATTCAGTTCAGTAAAAAGCCTTGAGCCTTATGGTTTAAGGCTTTTTCCGCTACAGAGTAGAGCAGTGGGATTGCCACCACCCCCTCATCAAACCGTACGTGCAATTTTCCCGCATACGGCTTTCCGATATTCTTCTTCCTTCAGTATTCAGCTAACCCGCATACGCGCAAGACCACTGCCATAAATGAGTTCACGGACCTTGCCCATGTTACCCAGTCTATACTGGCGCTGTCGTTTAGAGTTGTACCATTTAGTAAACTTCTTCACAACATATCTGTCAATGTGCCAAAGTTTTTCCTGTGCAAATTCCCGATTGTAGTAATTTCTCATACCCACTATTTTAGGATTAAGCAGTTTTATCATGTCTTGGATTGACCAGAGAAGTCGAACTGGGCTTGCAAATTCAGCTTTTATATTGGAACGCATTTTCTTCATGGCTTTCTGCGATGGTACTTGAAACAACCGCCAATACCATTTCCATGTTTTGGTGCGCCCTCGCTTGAATCGATTATGGAATCCCAAAAAGTCAAAGCCTTCCTTGCCAAAATACATATCCACAAGCTTCGTCTTGCCTTCGTGAATTGTAAGTTCCAATTTCTCCATTATCTGGTGAACTGCTTGTAGTGCTTGAACCGCCTGTTGTCTCCGCTTAGACAAAATCACAAAATCGTCAGCATAACGTACTAATATGCCTAGATGGCTGTATTGCTTTGTCCATACATAATCGAAATAGTTCAAATAGATATTGGATAGCAACGGGGATATTACACCACCCTGTGGTGCTCCTTTATCGCTTGTCTGGTACTCCCCTCGCTCCATTATCCCTGCTTTAAGCCACTGCCAAATTAGTTTTTGTATGCGCCGGTCTGATATTCTTTGTTTAACAAGCAACATCAGCTTTTCGTGATTTATACAACCAAAGTAGTCTTTAATATCGGCATCTATGACCCATAAAGCATCTCCTCTATCGGCTACTTCATAAATCTTGTCCAGTGCTTGATGAGCGCTCCGCTTGGGCCGAAACCCAAAGGAGCAATCCATAAAGTCTGCTTCAAATACTGGCTCAATGACGATTTTGGTTGCCATCTGCACGATTCTATCCTTAATTATGGGTATTCCAAGAGGTCGCTTGCTACCATCATTCTTGGGAATATAGGTTCTTCTCACAGGTAGCGGCCGATAATTATTGCATTCCAGCGTTTCTGCTATTTCACTCAATAGCTTATCTTCGCCGTAGGCTTTCACGTCCTCAATGCTGACCTTATCGATACCGCCTGCTCCGCCATTGGCTTTTACTCTCTTCCATGCTTCCTGCAGTATGTCCATTCGATAAATTTTGTCATACATAGCATGAAATCTGCGTTTACGGTTCGCTTTGGCTGCAAGGTATAGTTTTCGTTGAAGTTGTCGAGCTTTATCAATGGTGTCGTTAGCCTTGTGGGCATTCACTTGCTCTTACCTCCATTGAAAACATGAATAAAGTTGTGCCCCTTCCCTATATGCCGTTTTTCTGTCAACATAATCATAGGTACTATGAGCACTTCTGACTACCTCTTTGCTAATGGCAACTTCGCGTTTGCTTATATGCCACCGCGTTACACTGATTGTTCAATGTGCAAAGTAGGTTCTCTCCAGTTCCTTTGGATACTGTTTTGGCGTGTCGCTACCCATACACCGCAGGGTTCTTCGGTATTGCATTTAGGGTTCTTCATACCTTCTGCTGCCTTCGCCGTTAATAGCGCGGCTCGGCCCCCTGTTGCCCCTCTCGGGGAGTAACTGTCGATGCGGCAGTATTCACTTTATGTTACAACCCGCCAAATTGTCGTGCTTGAAATCAAGCTATACAACGCCTCAGAGCACAGATTACTCCATACCCTGGTTGCTGACTACGGGACTGCCCTACCTTTATCCCGACAGGACTTGCACCTGCAAGCATCCAAAAGCTTAGCTGGACGCGACTATCAACGCCACGCACTCAACGTGCGCCGTTTGAGGGAACATATCTACAGGTTGCACGATAGGAACATTATAGCCATGGCTGCTTAAATACGCCAAATCCCTGGCCAAAGTCGAAGGATTACAAGAAACATAAACTATGCGTTTTGGTTTGACATGAACAATCGAACTCAAAACACGTTCTTCACAGCCGGCACGCGGCGGATCAAGCAAAACAACATCCGGCTTTATCCCTTGTTCAAGAAGCTCAGGTAGTTTTTTTGCTGCATCGCCTAAAATGAATGTTGCATTATTACAATGATTATCTTCAGCATTCCTGCGTGCGTCTGTAATTGCCGGAGCCACTATTTCTATGCCATAAACAGCCTTAGCATGCTTAGCAAGAAATAACGATATTGTGCCAGTTCCGCAATATATGTCAAATACAGTTTCTTTGCCGGTAAGGCTAGCGAACTCGACTGCTTTGTTATATAGCTTTTCAGCTTGTTCACTATTAACCTGGAAAAAAGACTGCGCTGAGATATTAAACTTTAAAGAGCCTAGCGTATCGCGAATAGTACTTTTACCGAATATGACTCTGTCTTTTAGACCCATAATTACATTCGTATGTCTTTTGTTAATGTTTTGTATGAAGCTCTTCAGACCAGGGATATTCTCCCTGAGCATTTTGGTCAGCTCTTTTGCATGCGGTATATCATAAGTTGCCGTAACCAATACTACCATGACATCTCCTGTATGTACGCCAACTCTTCCCATCACATGCCTGATAATGCCAGTTCCTTTATCTTCATTGTAGGCAGGGATACGATATTTTTTCATCCAATCACGTACTACACCAATAATTTTGTTGTTTTTATCCTTCTGAATAAAGCAGTTATCGACGTTGACTACGCGATGTGTGGAAGCTGCAAAACATCCTATTTCTAATTGTCCTTCATTCGTAGCGACTGGAACCTGCATCTTGTTACGGTAAAAAGTTGGTTCTATCGCTCGCAAGGTAGGTAAAACTTCGACATTTTTCAGATGCCCTATTCGAGTTAAAGCATCTTTAACCTGCTGGGTTTTTATTTTTAGCTGTGCTTCATAACGCAGATGTTGTAACTGACAGCCTCCGCATTCCTCATAAACAGGACAAACAGGTTCGCAACGATCGGCCGACATTTTTAGTATCTCAATCACCCTGCCCATGGCATAGGTTTTTTTCACGCTATCAAGCTTTACTTTGACGATTTCGCCTGGTAAACCGCCGTGCGCAAAAATAGTGAAACCATTGACCTTACCAACACCTTCTCCTGTACTGCCTAAACCTGTAACAGTAACTTCTATTGTTTGTTTTGGCACCAACTTATCATAACTCATAATTTGCCCCTTTAATTTCTTTAATATAATTTATTATTTATTTGCGAAGATAACAGCATAAACGTTCTTCTGACTCCATGCTATTATATACGAAAATACAAAACAAATAAAGCAGGCGGTATAACCGATTCAATTTCGGTCATACCGCCTGTCTGAAACTAATATATTATCAGAAATTGCAAGGTTTAATCTGGAAATAAGCTTTTGGATGATCGCAAACCGGGCATTTCTCAGGAGCGCATTTAGCAAGTACTACATGTCCGCAGTTAGCACAAATCCATACTTGTTCTTCTTCACGCTGGAAAACCACACCATTTTCAATGTTCTCGAGTAATTTACGATATCTCTTCTCGTGTCCATTTTCAATAGACGCAACAGCTTTGAACAAATAAGCAAGTCTTGGGAAACCTTCTTCTTCAGCAGTTTTAGCAAAACCAGCATACATATCTGTCCACTCGTAATTTTCACCATCTGCAGCATCTTTAAGGTTTTCAACAGTGTTTGGTATCCCATCATGCAGAGCTTTGAACCAAAGTTTTGCATGTTCTTTTTCATTGCCGGAAGTCTCAGCAAAAAAATCAGCAATTTGATTGTAGCCTTCTTTTTTTGCTTGGCTTGCATAATAAGCATACTTAGTTGCTGCCTGAGCCTCTCCTGCAAATGCTGTCTTTAAATTTTCTTCAGTTTTTGTACCTTTCAAATTTCCCATAGTTAATCTCCTCCATTTAGTAATATATTGAGTTGACACCGTGTTAGCCTTTTTCTTTATCCGTGTTATTCGGCAAAGTTTGCCTGCAAGCTGGACAAAGACCGTTAAAAACAATGTCATGACTATCTATTTTGTAACCTGTTAAATCAGAAACTAAATTATCAAGGTGGCTGTGATAATCTAAAGGAACATCAATAAAACAACCGCATTGCTTGCAGTTTATATGATAATGTTTTTGCGTAACATCATCAAAACGGTCCGGCCCTGAAGGACAGACAATTCTGGCAAGCATGCCGGAATTTACGAGTGTGTTTATGTTGCGGTATACAGTTCCCTTACTTATACCTGGATACTTTTCAGCAATGTACTTATACACTTCATCAACTGTAGGATGATTTTTCAAAGCACAGATTGCTTCCAGTACAAGTTGCTTTTGTATGGTGTTTCGTGTAATCATTATCTTTTCTCCATTTGATAATAATTCTTAATTAGTATTATAACCTTTTTAATTTTTATGTCAAGTCTAAAATATGAGTCACTGCTTAATCTTCAATATAAGTTCCTTCTATTTTTATTACAAATTCACATAAATGTTTATCGCCAAAAACTTTTTCTTTAATTGTAGCCTGAATTAGCTTATAATACATTACAGAGATATTTATTTCTATTTTTTTTGCAGGCGAGTTAGCTTAAGCAAACCGAAAGGATGTTCGCTATGACTTTAGACGAATTACGTATCGGCCATACCGGAGTCATAACTAAGGTTGGCGGTTTTGGCCCTCTGCGCCGACGTCTGCTTGATATGGGTCTCACACCGAAAACAACTGTTTTCGTTCGAAAAAAAGCACCTTTAGGTGATCCCATACAACTTTTTTTAAGAGGTTATGAATTAACTATCAGACTAGAAGAAGCCAATAAAATTGAAATTATCGAGGTAAAATAATGAATCTTACTTTTGCACTAGTTGGTAATCAAAATAGTGGTAAGAGTACGCTGTTCAACAAATTGACGGGCAGCAGCCAACATGTGAGTAATTTTCCCGGAACAACTATTGGAAAGACTGAAGGCAAGCTCATTGCGCAAGCAGATATAAAAATTATTGATTTACCCGGTATTTATTCCCTTTCTCCAAACACCCCTGAAGAAATTGTTACGCGAGACTTACTTTTGCGCGACAAACCCAATGCCATAATTAACATTATTGATACAACCAATATCGAGAGAAGCCTTTATCTTTCCTTACAGGTAATGGAACTGAACTTGCCGATGATTATCGCTCTTAACATGATGGACGAATTCGTAACCAGCGGCAGTTCAATTGACTTTCAAAAGCTGCAGGATATATTAGGCGTGCCGGTCGTACCTATTTCGGCCAACAAAAGTGAAGGGCTGGATGAATTGATAGAATGTGCTATCAAGCTCGCTGCAGCAAACACCTTACCAAAAAGAATCGACTTCTGTTCAGGAGAAACACATCGTGCTATTCATACTGTAGCACATTTGATTGAGCCTAAGGTGCGTGCCAAAGGATTACCACTCCGCTTCTCCGCAACCAAACTAATTGAGGGTGACGAACCTATTGCAGAGGAATTGCAATTAACCCCTAATGAAGTAGATATCATTGCCCACGTTACAGATGACATGGAGAAAGCTCTTGACACAGACCGTGAAGCTGCCCTTGCCGATATGCGCTACAGTTATATAGAACAACTCTGCAGTGATACTGTCCACAAAGCTGGTGAAACAGTAGCACAAGCACGCTCACATATCATTGATAAATACCTTACAAATAAATATTTTTCAATTCCAATTTTTATATTTACTATGGGGCTTGTCTTTTGGCTTACTTTCAATGTTATTGGTGCTGTCCTGAGCAAGTGGCTTGCGGTTGTCATCAAAGATGTAACTGTATATGCCGACAATGCGTTAGACGCATCTGGCGTAAGTGCGCCGATTCACTCATTGGTTATTGAAGGAGCGTTCACAGGCATAGGAACAACTCTTTCCTTCCTGCCCATCATCGTAACGTTATTCTTTTTCTTATCACTTTTGGAAGATACAGGCTATATGTCACGTATAGCGTTCGTAATGGACAAACTTTTACGCAAAATAGGCTTATCAGGTTGTTCTGTTGTGCCAATGCTCTGCGGCTTCGGCTGCTCAGTACCTGCTATTATGTCAACCAGAAACCTCACAAGCGAGCGTGATCGCAAAATGACAATAATCCTGATGCCTTTCATGTCTTGCAGTACCAAGTTAACTATTTATAGCGTATTCATAGCCGCTTTTTTCCCTGATCATGCAGCTATCGTGATGTTGAGCCTATATTTATTGGGTATTCTGATTGCTGTCATTTCCAGCTATTTGCTAAAGATTTGTGTTTATAAAGGCAATCCGGTACCTTTTGTTATGGAAATGCCTGCTTACAGATTGCCGGTTGCTAAGAACATCGTAATGGACGTCAAAGAAAAAGCGATAGATTTTATTAATAGAGCTTTCACAGTGATTTTTTTGGCTAGTATAGTCATCTGGTTCCTACAGAATTTTGATTTACGGTTTAATATGGTAACTAGCGCAGAAGACAGCATAATTGCCAGCATAGGAATGATGATAGCACCTTTCTTCGCACCATTAGGTTTTGGTCACTGGCATGCAGCGACAGCCCTTGTTACCGGGCTGGCTGGCAAAGAAGTCGTTGTCAGTACCTTGGCAGTTTTGACTGGTGCCGGTCAGCATGACTTAATTTCTCCGGTTGCTTTGGGCCAGATTTTTACTCCGCTTTCCGCTGCTTCTTTCCTGACCTTTATCTTGCTCTACATTCCCTGCGTGGCCGCTTTAACAACGATGTATCGCGAAATAGGCTCCCTCTGGCAGGTATTTTTGATTATGTGCTACGAGGTTGCCATCGCCTGGGTAACAGCCTTTTTAGTCTATCGTGTAGGTTTGCTGCTTGGTTTTCAATAATTTACAATTTAATTTTACATCAAACATGCATTCGAATAGAGAAAAGCTCTTGCGGTTAATATTAACCGCAAGAGCTTTTCTCATATAATCATATTTTAATTTTCAACTGTTTCAAAAAAGAAGCGTATCGGCAAATTAGATGCCCCCGGTGGTGAAAAAATTATGCGTCCGTCGTTATAGCCCTTTGAAGATGTTACAACGATCGTTTCGGTCCCCTTCTTGCCAAAAGCTATGCTTCCCATTGGGAGCATGGTCATTATTTCCTTGCCATCTTTTATGACAGCACCAGCACCAGCAAACCAGCCTCCCCAAGGGTTAAACCTTATATTGGTTTCAGGATCTCCTTTAATTTTATAAGAAAAATCATAAACCACTCCATAATTGCCATAATTAATTGTTTCTTTGCCTGTAGTTGCATCTATTCCGCGTGCATAAGGGTCAAGGACATTATCTGCGAGAACCACACCTATAATTTTATCCTCATCTGGCTTATATGACTTTTTGAGCGTTACAAGCCTATTGGCCAAAGGGAAAGTTCCTCTTAGCACTGTTCCCTCGTCTGGCGGCAATATTTTGGAGTTTTTTAAAGCCGTTGGAACATCCATGTCTGAAGGTAACATAATGACCGTAACTTCTGTGAGCTTATCACAGGAAAAATCAAGCATTCCCGTTAGCAGTTGCCCAGGTTTTACACTGACGCCATCACCTGCCAGTACTTCCAGTATGCTGTGTTTTGCTAAAACGTGCTTTTCAAGTTTGTTTTCTGCAAAATATTGTTTTTGTACTTCCTTGCCGGCTCGTAAATAGTCAAAATCAGGCTGTGAAATTCCTTTACGTCCAATTTCAATTATGGCTGGATATTTGTCTACATTACGAAAAACAACGGCAATCTTTTTTAGACTGTCTGTATCATTGACATGATGAAAAAATAAACGAACATCACCTTGCACTTTATCCTGATACATAATTCCACTTGCCTTTACCATTTCAGGACTATCAGAAAAAAGCAAAGTCGGCCCATCTTCAACAATCTTAACTTTTGCTTCTTCATATTTTGGTATGCCATCCCGCCAATTCCAACTCTCGTCTTGTGCAGAAACAGGCCTTGCAAAGATAATTACTGATAACATCATTAAAACCGTAGTAAATACTTTTCCTCCAATACGCACCCTACAAATCCTCCCAATATTTATTTAACTTAACGCTATGTACAACATACAAGGGTATATCACATCATGTGATATACCCTTGTTAAACGATTAAATTTTTATGCCAGTAATACAAATAAGCTATTTCTTGCTATTTTCGTAATCCAACAAAAACTTTTTCAAACCTGCATCGGTCAATTTATGTTCTATCATTTCCCGAATAACATTTGTTGGAATGGTTGCAATATCTACGCCTGCGAGCATCACAAGCTCTACATGGTCCATATCACGAATGCTGGCTGCTATTATCTCAGTACTAAATTCATATTTTCTAAAAACGCTTACCATGTCTTCAACCAGTTGAATACCATCTTCACCAATATCATCTAAGCGGCCGATGAAAGGACTTACATAGGCAGCTCCCGCATTTGCAGCCAGCAAAGCCTGTGTCAGGCTGAAAACCAAAGTAACATTGGTCGCTATACATTCGGCGGATAAAATTCTTACTGCTTTTAATCCTTCGATTGTACAAGGGATCTTAACTACCACGTTTGGAGCAATCTTAGCTAATCTGCGGGCTTCTTCAACCATGCCCGCACAAACAGTGCTGATAACTTCAGCGCTGACAGGACCATCAATGATTTGACAAATTTCTTTGATAACTTCTTCTTGGGAACGTCCAGTTTTAGCAATTAAACTTGGATTAGTTGTAACTCCATAAACTATTCCCCATTCATTTAGTTCATTAATTTCTTCAACGTTTGCAGTGTCCATGAATATTTTCATCTACCAGTGACCTTCTTCCTGTTGAGCAGCTTTGCATTACAATATTCCATAGCAATAATTATACAACAAAAGACATTATCATACAAAACTAACCGCGTTAAGAAACTTTGAAAATAATATTAAGTTTTGAAAAAAGCAGAGTAAAAATAAAAAAACATGAACATTTAAGTTCATGTTTCATTTACTATTATTGGTGCCGAAGGCCGGACTCGAACCGGCACGTATGGGTATACGCTTGATTTTGAGTCAAGTGCGTCTGCCAATTCCGCCACTTCGGCACGTGCTATGTTCGCTAACGAACAATAGTAATGTTACCATCCGACGGTGTAGTTGTCAAGTAATTTTTCAACATTTTTTGTTGATTTTTTTAATTTCAGCAAATTAACGTTTGCTACTCCTGCGTCAAAATTTTCTGTACCCTACCCACCAAATTTTGCTCAACCAACATAACTTTTATCCCGTGGGGATGCGTTGAACTATTGGTCAAAATTCTTTTCACATGTCCACGTGTAAGCTTGCCTGTCGGCTGGTCTTTTTTCAAAACAACATCCACGAGTATCCCAGGCTTTATATTATTGCGAATCTGTCCATCCATATAACTACCTCATTTTTAGCTATTATTATTTTTTTACAGAAGTTAAGCGTTTTTCAAGCTGCATTGCCAGAATTATTCCCAATATTGCCGTTATTAGCTGTGGCCACCCCATACTTAGCAAAATAACATCGACAACCTTATTCTGCAGTCCCAGAATACTTAAAAGAACTCTCGATAGCATATATAAAGTAAAAGTTTTTAAAACAGGAGCGAGAATAATCACACCTTTGCCCCAAAACTTATCGCAAACCAGCACAAGCACAAAATTACCTAAGAAAATAACAGGTATCATCAGTGGAATAATAATATGCCCCTGCATAAAGGCGAAAATCGGCAAAACTGCGCTAATTATTATTGCGGCAGTTAAATTTGCGTAGCGCACCGCTATAACCATAATCGCATTGAGCATTGTGCCAATGACAATGATTGAAAGCAGCGGTGGCAATGGTAAAAACAAACGTATCTCCTGAGCGACAATTGCCATAGTTAACAAAACAGATCCTCTGGCTAATGTTCTAAGATAGGTATTATTTCCCACAGTATTTTCCTCTTTTAAAGATTATTTTATAGGGCATTCCCGTAGGACAAATTTCTTGTACTCTGAAATCAATTTTTGCGTAACAGGCCCAACTTGTCCGTCAGCAATAAATTTTCTGTCGATTTTAGTTACCGGCACTATTTCACATCTTGCGCCCGCAATAAAAGCTTCTTCCGCCTTCAAAGCAAAATCTAAATCAAAAGCCTTTTCTATTACCTGCATACCAATATCGACAGCTAAACGTTCCTTGACCAAACGTCTTGTCACGGAGTTGAGAATTAAATTGTTTGCCGGATGTGTCCAGATGAGATCATCCTTAACAATAAAAAAATTGCTCTCAGTTGTTTCAGTAATCTTGCCGTCATCACGTACAAACAAGGCGTCAAAAGCTCTGGAGACACGGGCTTTTTGCTTAGCTAAGACAGAAGGCAGTCTGTTTAGTGTGTTTATGTCACAGCGCAGCCACCTTACATCTTTTTCAGTAACAAGGTTCACACCTTTTTCTTGCTTAGCAGATAAATCTTCTCTATCGTTTTCGATAGCTATCATCGACAAATGCGGCACGGTCATTTCAGGAAATTCAAGGGCGTAGGGTGCTTCACCCCGAGTAATCTGTGTATAAATTTCTCCATTTTCAAGACCGCTTGCGGCAATTAATTCTTCATGAAAAGCAACGAGTTCTTCTACCATATAAATACCGGGTATTTTAACAGAAATAACTGAGTTGAAAAAATTTTCCATATGTGGCAATAGCGCAAAACTGCGTCCATTATAAACCGGTACTATTTCAAAAACACCATCACCAAATTGATAACCTCTATCTGAAAGGGATACTTTCCCTTCCTCACCTTCAACTATATCGCCATTTATCAGTATTAGATTTTTTAACATTACTTTTACTCCTCCCACAGAGAAACTATTCAAGAGCGTTCTTTTGAATTTCGCTCAATTGAGGTATAATGTGAATACTAAGATTTATTATAACATAGACACTACAAATTTACATTTTCAAAATTCAGGAGGAACTTATTATGAAGACAGAACAAGTCATACAAGATGCCGTTAAATATGCCAAAGAAAATGGCATGAACCATATAGTTATAGCCTCAGTTACTGGCGTTTCCTTAGTGGAACTATGCCGTCACTTTGACGGCAATATCATTTGTGTTACTCATGCCTATGGGTATAAAACCCCAGGCGAGTGTGAATTCCCAACAGAACTTAGGGCAGAATATGAAGCTAAAGGAGTTAAATTCGTAACTGCGGCTCACGTTTTATCCGGTGCCGAAAGAGGCATCAGTAATGTGTTCAAGGGAATGTATCCTGTGGAGATAATGGCGCAGTCTCTGAGAATGTTTGGTGCCGGTACTAAGGTTGGCGTAGAATGTGCCGTAATGGCTCTGGATGCCGGTTATGTACCATTTGGTCAAAAAGTTATTTCTCTTGGTGGTACCGGCCGTGGTCTTGATACCGCTATCGTTATAACTCCTGGTTATGCCCAACGTGTTTTCAGTACACAAGTTCATAAAATAATCTGTAAACCGGAGTGATAGTATTTTGGGGCAACGTAACAAACTAATCGATAACCTTCGCGGTATTTGCATGCTTGGCGTTATTGCTATTCACGCCGGCTCTTCTATTGCAGTATCAGCATCACCAAACGTACATATATATATGTTATTTGAGGTTCTTTCCCGCTACAGTGTGCCAGCATTTTTCTTCATTTCTGGCTATGGGTTATTTGCCTCTTACAATCTTTATCAAAAACTTGATTATATTCCTTATTTGCAAAAACGCTTGAAAAGTGTAGGCTTACCTTATGTAGTCTGGTCAGTTCTCTATTTATTGTATTATCAATTTGTCACACCAGGCAGTGTTAGCTGGTCACCCTTCGAGTTGTCCTACACTCTTTTCTTCGGTCTGGCATCTTATCATATTTACTTTATGGTCATATTATTATGGTTCTACCTGTTATTCCCTTGCTGGCGCATATTGCTACGGGGCATGCAAAAGATTTCTATACCGCTTTCACTAGCAATCCTTTTTTTCTTACAGCTTGGAGTAAATTATTGGACCTGCCACTACTGGGCTTACCCTGCTTGGATTGCCGAAAACACTTTCTTTCTTAACATGTTGAATTATCGGCTGAACTATCTGCCTTTCCATTACTTGTTTGTTTTTATGATGGGGGCTCTTGCGGCTACTCATTATGAAGGTTTCCTTCACATATTAAGGAATCATTTCCGTCTGGTAACAGCTTTCTTCACATTGACAGTAGTACTTATGTCCTCACGTTTTTATTATTTGCTTAAAGTTAGGCACTTAGACCTGGAAAGTATAACTAACACCTTGCAGCAACTAAGCCCTGAGGGATTTCTTTATACAGTAGCCAGCCTGCTATTTTTCTCTGCCATACTATTAAAGGCTGAAAAAGAAAACCTTTTCTTAAAAGCAAATGAGTTGCTCTCAGATAATTCTTATATTATTTATTTGATTCATCCCTTTTTACTCGATCAAGTTGTCGCATTACTTGCGCGACTTTTCAGAACTCAGGATGATATCCCCGCTTTTCTGACTTATTTCTCAGTACTGATACTATCATTAATCTCAAGCATTTTAATCAAGAAAGGCGGTAAAATATTACCTGTTATATCGCTGCTTTTGACTGGCAAAAGCAGATAGGTCTGAACAACTTCAAATAAGATTAAAGGCGCAGCAAAGAAAAAATTCTTTGCTGCGCCTTTGTCATTCAGCCAAAATCATTTTGCATTTATTATCAATTAAATTAGGCTGAAAAATTTTTATGAGATGAGGCAACTGGTTTTTGCTTGCTTTCGGTTGCAGTTGCTCCCAATAAAGAACGGTTAACTGCATCAGCTTTTGAGCACGTATACGCACATGTTTCGGTGCCTTATTAGCTTCCCATAACTCAAACCACTGATTAAATGTGTCTGTTTCTGGTTTATTCAGAGAAAGTCTGGAGACATGCAAAACAAGGTCTCTCATCGTTCTCACTACAAGTCGTGCGACTTCCAGTTTTTCTGTATTTTTTCTTGTATCTTGCTTATAGAAAGAATCAAGTAGAATAAACATTGACAATTGCCATGGATAATAAATTTTAAGCGCACTCTCAAAACCATCCCAGGCAGCATGCATCTTTACACTTGAACCCATCATTATGACTGAGTATGAAATGATCTCTTTCTCCTTGCTTTTGATGACAAAGGCGAAGAAAAACCACATAAGTTGTTGGGCCATTTCTGTCCAATTTCTTCTTGCAATTTGGCCAATAAGCTGTACCCACTCATAAGCTATTTTTTTCTTCTGCTCAAAACTAAAAATCTCTTTTCTTAGCATCAAAGAAATAAAATCATTCACACATACTAAACCTTTGCTCCAGCGATGATCAGCTGCCGCAAACAGTACAGTAAGATAAAACTCGCTTAACAAGGCTGAGGCCGCTATGAACTCTCTTTCCTGGTAGCTTTTGTTGATCATCTTTAATGCATAGCAAAAAGTTTCTTCACTTCGTGCACGTGTTGCAGTAATTAAAATATTTTTCAGTATCTGCAGCGCAGTGTCAGTTATTTGGCGCTCCTCTGGTGAACTGGCACGATCCATCATCAGAATAATTTTGACGCAAATATCTCCAATTTCATTACAAGAATCTTTAATCGCCAGGCAAGCTATCATACCTAAATCATTAATTCCTTCAGTTCTTAGTTCAGGATTATTCAACATAATTGGCTGATAAACAGGCACTATCTCCGCGAGCAAAGCTTTGTGCCCCCTGCGTAAGGCAACCATACATACTGCTTTTATTTTTCCAATAAACTCTTCGGCCCAGGCACCATGTTCAACCATAATTTTAAAACGCCTTACCGCCATCTTCAGTAACGGTTCAGAGTCCAGATTCAAGCCGTTAAAAATAGCATCAAGCAAAGCCCCTGCTAAAATATTTTTTTCGGCTTGTGACATTGTACCAACATGTTGAGCTTTGCGTTCCAGATCATTGATGGCAGCAGAGAGTGCTTCCAGCTGCGAATTATTTGACTGTTGTATCTTATCTGCCATGTCATCATTTCCTTGTCGTTTATTATTTAGTATTTACTTTACCTTGGTAAACGATTCCACTTGTTGCATCAACTGTTACTTCCACGCCATCGTCAAGTTTATCAACTGCTCCAGCGGCGCCTACAATAACCGGTATACCATAACTTACGCCTAATATGGCAACTGATGACGTTAGTCCGCCCTCTTCGGCTATTATTGCGGCAGCCTTAGTCGCGTATGAGACTACCTCGTCAACAAGTCCGCTGACTACCAATATATCGCCTGTCTTTAATTTGTCCGTAAAATCTTTCAATTCCTTTGCTATACATACTTTACCAGATATAGATCTCTTACCTATACCAACGCCTGCCAATATTTTAGTTCCCACATTTATCACCTTAATTAAGTTTGTACTACCTGGTTTGCCTGCCAGAACACCTGCTGTAATAACAACCAAGTCGCCTTCATGAATCATATTATTTTCTTTAGCACTAGCCAGTGACAATTCAATTAACTCGTCAGTGTTGCGAGAAGCAGGTCCCAGCAGAGGATATACGCCCCACAAGAGCTGCATTTTTCGCACACGACTCTCTCTTGGCGACACGGCAATTACCAAGGCCTGTGGGCGATATTTAGCTATCATACGAGCTGTATAGCCAGACTCTGTGACAGAAATAATGGCATTTGCTTCCAACTCTTCAGAAATTTGTACCGTTGCATGACTTATTGCATCTGTTGTATTAGTATTCTTGCCGATCCCTTTAGCTTTAAAAATGCTTACGTAATCAAGTGCTTCTTCCGTGCGCTTTGCTATCTTGGCCATCGTCTGCACGGCCTCAAGTGGATATTTACCAGAAGCTGTTTCACCGCTAAGCATAATAGCGTCTGTACCATCAAAAATTGAATTGGCAACATCACTTGCTTCAGCTCTTGTAGCTCTATAACTGTTAATCATACTTTCCAGCATTTGCGTTGCCGTTATAACCGGTTTACCAACCTTGTTGCAGCGTTTAATGATATCCTTCTGTACCAACGGCACAACCTCTGCGGGTATTTCGACGCCAAGGTCTCCGCGCGCAACCATAATACCATCCGCAACTTTTATTATTTCCTCAATATTGCGGACTCCTTCTTCGTTTTCGATTTTGGCAATGATGCCTATCTCAGAGCCAAGTTCTTCAGTAAGTTTGCGAATAGCAAGAACATCTTCCGCTTTCTGTACAAAAGAAGCAGCAATATAATCCATGTCTTCTTTAACTGCAAATTCAATATCGGCTCTGTCTTCTGCAGAAATGAATGGTAAATTGAGAATAGCCCCAGGCACAGCAACGCGTTTACGCGAGCTCAAAACCCCACCGTGAACAACTTTTGTATATATTTTAGGTCCTTCAATCCTCTCAACACTTAAAGAAAGCAGTCCGTCTGCAAGGAGGATTTCATCACCTGTAGTTATTTCCTCTGGCAAACCGCTATAGTTTACAGAAGCAAGGTCTTTAGTACCAACCACGTTATCTGTCGTCAGACAAAATAAATCTCCTGGCACCAATTCAACCTTATCCTCACCAAAAATTCCGAGCCGCATTTCAGGCCCCTTTGTATCAGCGATAAGAGCTATAGGCTTACCTGTTTTTGCGGATGCCTGACGCGCAATTTCTATCCGAGCAGCATGCCCTTCATGGCTGCCATGAGAAAAATTGAACCGGGCCAGATCCATTCCTGCTCTAATCATTTCCTCAACTAAAGCTAAATTATCGGTGCTTGGTCCAAGGGTACAGATAATTTTTGTTTTTTTCAACGCCCTCATCTCCTTTTAGTTAACACCTCTATGAAATAAATTTAAGTTCAGGCAAAAAACTTCACCTGAACTTAAATTCTTTATCCATGAAGTCTGTTACTGCACAAAACCTCATAAGCGTCTTCAGTTTCTGAAAAAGGCACACTGATTTCATAAGCTCCGTGTCCTTTATGTTTAGAATTAGGCTTGCTAATCTGTGTTAGAAAACCGTTAGCGGCAAAAAGGTCTTTGATTTTAAGCGCCGCTTCATGAGTTTGTGCTATGTATACTACCTTCCACATACCTTTCCTCCAAAAGCTTGTATCCTTAAAAAATATTGGGATATCAGGATTCCTTGAATGCCTTAACTTTTTCTATCAGTTTAGGCAGTACAAGATTCACATCGCCGACAATACCATAATTTGCAACTTTGAAAATAGGTGCATTAGGATCCTTATTGATCGCAATGATCACATCTGAATCATGCATTCCTGCAATATGTTGGATCGAACCGGAAATACCAAACGCAAAATAAACTTTCGGGGTAATAGTTTTACCGGATTGTCCGACTTGCTGCGGATGGCTGATCCAGCCTTCGTCTACAACAGCTCTGGAACCGGCAACAGCTGCTCCAAGCAAACCTGCCAATTCTTCCAGATGTTTAAATTTGTCGAAACAGCCCATTCCACGGCCGCCAGAACAAATTATTTCAGCATCTTCAATTTTGCACATACCGGTTGAAGCAACAACATCTTTTCTGACGAGCTGCGTTCTTGCGGTAATTTCATTTTTAACGGCATATTTTATTAATTCACCAGTACGAGAAGCATCAAATTCTTTCACCTTAAAGACCTTTGGGCGTACTGTACCCATTTGTGGCCTGTTAACATCACAAAGAATCGTAGCCAAAATGTTGCCGCCTAATGCCGGGCGAGTCCACTCAACAATCTTATCTTCTCTGATATCAAGCGCTGTACAATCAGCACAAAGACCTGTTTTTAGTCTGGCAGCAATACGCGGCCCAAAATCACGTCCATCAGCGGTAGCACCGACTAAAACGGCACTTGGTTTATACTCATTAGCTAATTCACAAAAAGCATTAGTATAGAGTTCATTATTGTAATCTTCGTATTTTTCGCCTTCAACCAGATAAACAACATCAGCACCTGCGGCAAATAATTTTTGCGGTAAATCGCCAGCTTCCTTGCAAATTAAAACTGCACAGCAACGTTGACCGCTTTTGGCAGCTAATTCTCCTGCCTGTCCAAGCAGCTCATATGCAACATGCATTGGTTCAGCATTATCAAGTTCTATATAAACCCAGATATCTTTATAGTCTTCGGCACCTTCGAACTCAACCTTAGTAACTTCACCCCTGGATATAGCTTCTACAGGGCATTCACTTATACAAGCACCACAGCTTATACAAGTATCTTGATTGATCTCAGCCTTGCCCTCAACCATAGCAATTGCGCCCACAGGGCACACTGCAACACAGGCCTCACAGCCTATACATTTATCTCTATCAACAGTAATTGCCATTATCCTTCACCTCAGCGCACAATTATTTTAGCTTGAACAAGCTTTTCGAACAAAAGATCAACTGCTTTCTGTGGATCTTCTTCATTAATAATCTCATTTTCAATTGTATGCACTGGTGGTGTAAAAATTTTGGCAACCTTAGTTGGTGAGCCATTCAGTCCAATCATTTTTTCATCAAGTGCAAGATCTGCTGCTGACCATACAGGTACAACAAACTTTTTAGCCTTCATTTTGCCTTTAATGCTGGCAAAACGCGGCTCTTTTTCAGCTCTCGTTACAGTAACCAAAGCCGGCATTTCAACTGCAATCGTCTGACTGCTGCTTTCATTATCTCTATCGACTAAAAGTTTAGCGCCGTCAGCAACTATTTTCAGAGCGCCAGTAACCTGCGGAATATCAAGATGTTCAGCCATTTCCGGACCAACCTGAGCGGTATCTCCATCAATTGCTTGTTTGCCGCAAAGCACTAAATCAACTGCACCTACTTTTTTGACTGCAGCCGCTAAAGCAAAACTAGTTGCCAATGTGTCGGAGCCAGCCAAAGCCCTATCGCTAATCAGGGCAGCATCATCAGCTCCCATTGCGATTGCCTCTTTCAAAATTTCATCAGCCTGCGGTGGTCCCATGGAAATTACGGTAACAGTGGCACCATTTGCATCTTTAAGTATTAACGCTGCTTCCAGAGCTTGCCTGTCAAACGGATTCATAATATTTGGTACGCCTGTACGCACCAAAGTATTAGTTACCGGATCAATTTTTACTTCAGCTGTATCCGGAACTTGCTTTACACAAACAACAATATTCATTAGAGAATCCTCCAAACCTCAGTATAATTCGTAGCTTAAAATACAGTATAATTCTATCATTTGCAACAAACAAGTGCAAGCTAAAGGCTGATGATAAATAACTAAAAGACCACACCTTTATCCCCAAGCAAGCTTTTCAATTCAGTAATCAACCCTGGATTTTTGGCATCCACCCAAAATGATTGTTCTGCACGAATAATCTTTTTTGAGCCAAGCAGGTGCAGATAAACAGGGTTACTGCCATGATAGGAAGAAAAGATCCGTCCTAAAGCTTTTTGCGTCTCGGGATTTTCCAAAGAAGCCGGAATAAATAGTTTTACGTCAGCAGGACCTGCCTCCAGCTTAGTAACTTGTGAAGCCATCAGACGTGGTTCTTCCTCGTCAAGCATCAGACGCCCTTCGACCAGCACAATACTTTCCGGGTAAATATTCTTACTAGACATGGCAAATGTTTTTGGGAAAGCCACGACTTCAATCTTGCCAGAGAAATCTTCCAGAGTAAACACTGCCATGCTATCTCCTGCTTTGGTAGTGCGTATCTTATTGGCTGATATGATACCGCCTACTTTAACGTATTGGCCATCACGGTAACGCCCTTCGCCCAATGTTTGAATCTCAGGCATTTGTTTGAGATTCTTGCGATGTTTGTCCAAAGGATGCCCCGTTACATAGAAACCAATTATTTCTTTTTCCAGCGATAAAAGTTCTTCTTTAGGCATTTCCGCTATATCCGGCATTTTCAACTCATTAATCTTTTCGAATTCTTCTTCACCAAATAAACCAATCTGTCCGGATGCTTCGTCTCTTTGACGGCTGGCAGCCAGATCCAGTGCCTGGTCCATGACAGCCAAGAGTTGTGAGCGTCTTGCTCCAAAGCCATCCATTGCACCGCATTTGATAAGATACTCCACTACCCGTTTATTAAGTCCATTGCTGTTAACTCTCTGGCAGAAATCTGTCAAAGATTCAAATGCGCCACCTTTTTTCCTGGCTTCCAAAATGTTTTCAATAGCCGCATCGCCAACACTTTTTATACCGGCAAGTCCAAAACGTATGGAGTGGCCGTCAACAGAGAAACCAGATCCGCTGACATTTACGTCTGGTGGCAAGACCTGAATGCCCATTTCACGGCACGCATTGATATACCAGCTTACCTTCTCAGCATTAGTAAGATAGCTGTTTAAGGTTGCCGCCATGAATTCCACCGGGTAATGTGCCTTAAGATAAGCTGTTTGATAAGCAACAAGAGCATAGGCAGCTGAATGTGATTTATTAAAACCATAGCCAGCAAAATGTTGCAAGAGCGCAAAGACTTCTTCGGCTAACTCACGTTTAATGCCATGCTCTTTTTCAGCACCTATAATAAAAGCTTCCTTCATGCTATCCAGCTCTTTGGCTTTCTTTTTGCCCATCGCGCGGCGCAAAATATCTGCTTGTCCAAGGCTAAAACCTGCTAAGACAGATGTTATCTGCATAACCTGTTCTTGGTACAAAATTACACCGAACGTATCCTTAAGTACGGGTTCGAGCAAAGGATGCAGCAGTTTTGCTGTTTTCTTTCCATGCCTGCCGGCAACAAAATCTTCAACCATACCGGTGCCAAGAGGGCCTGGCCGGTACAAAGCTACGAGCGGTATTAAATCATCAAAACTTTCAGGAGCCAGATCACGCATCAGCTGTGTCATACCGGAGGATTCCATCTGAAAAACTCCCACTGTATCTCCACGGCAAAGCATATCGCAGGTTGAAGCGTCAGCAAGATCAATGTTTTCGATATCCAGATCAACGCCCTTACTTTCCTTGATTAGTCCAAGAGCATCATCAATAACTGTTAAGGTACGCAAGCCCAAAAGATCCATTTTGAGAAGGCCAAGGCCTTCAACTTTATCTTTATCATACTGTGTACTTACATACTCCTCATCAGCAGTTCTCTGCAAAGGTACAAAGTCTGTCAGTGTTTTAGGAGCAATAACAACACCAGCTGCATGCGTAGAGGTATGACGTGGTGACCCTTCAACCTTCTGTGCCAAGTCCAATAGTCTTTCTATTTTGGGATCACTATTGTAAAAATTTTGGAGATCCTTACTCCCGGCCAGCGCTTTTTCAAGCGTGATACCAAGCTCATTTGGAATCATTTTATTAACCTGATTAACGGTTGCTATCGGCATACCCAGCGCACGCCCAACATCCTTAACTGCTGCCTTGGCAGCCAACGTTCCAAAGGTTATAATTTGTGCAACATGATCCGCACCATATTTATCGACAATATAGTCAACCACTTCTTTTCTTCTGTTATAACAAAGGTCAACGTCTATATCCGGCATACTTACACGCTCTGGATTTAAAAAGCGTTCAAACAAAAGATCGTATTTTAAAGGATCTATGCTGGTTATCCCTAACAGATAGGCAACAATACTTCCTGCCGCTGATCCACGTCCGGGGCCAACCGGAATGCCTTTGGTTCTGCTGAAATTGATAAAATCCCAAACAATCAGGAAATAGCCCGAATAGCCCATCTTGTCAATAACTTCCAGCTCAAAATCCAAACGTTTCATTACTGCGTCCGCCGGCTCAGGATATCTTGATGGCAAGCCTTGCATGCACAGCTCACGCAAATATTCTGCTACTGTCTTTCCCTCAGGAATGGGGAATTCCGGCAACAATAAGTGACCAAACTCTAGTTCTACGTTGCAACGTTCGGCAATTTTTAGCGTGTTGCTTAACGCCTCAGGCACATCAGAAAACTTGGCCATCATTTCCTGCTTACTTTTCAGGTAGAACTGGTCATTAGCAAATTTCATTCGCATGGGATCGTCAACGGAAGCTGCAGTTTGAATGCAAAGAAGAATATCCTGCCCTTCCGCATCTTGCCGCCGTACGTAATGCAAGTCATTCGTTGCTACCAACCCCAGACCATACTTTTTGGCTAAGCGTTTGAGTTCAGCTTCAGCAGTAATTTCTTCTGGTATATCATGATTTTGTATTTCCAAAAAGAAATTGTCGCGCCCAAAAATTTCAACGTATTCCTGCAAACATTTTTCAGCTGTTTCCAGTTCACCTCGAATAACATGCGAAGGAATTTCACCTGCTATGCAAGCGCTCAATCCTATAATACCCTTGCTGTATTTTCTCAAAACATCCTTATCAATCCTCGGTTTGTAGTAAAATCCTTCCAAATGAGCAATGGATACCAGTTTCATTAAATTCTGATACCCTTCATTATTTTCTGCCAATAAAATTAAATGATATTGATTATCACGTTCTTTGATGCCTCTTTCGAAGTGAGAACCTGATGTTATATATACCTCACAGCCGATTATTGGCTTTACGCCTTGCTTCATGGCTTCCTGATAGAATTCAATTACTCCATACATAACACCATGATCTGTTATCGCAAGAGCCGGCATATCCAATTCTTTGGCGTAGCTGATGAGACTCTTTATATCAGAAGCGCCATCTAAAAGGCTATACTTCGTATGAACATGCAAATGAATAAAAGGCGCTTCATTAGCCATATTCTCTTTAACAATTTCCATTAACCAGCTGCCTCCGTTCAAATATCTGATAAATACTCTTTTGTCATATATTATATCAGTTATTATTTAAAAATTCTTGTTATATATAAAAAGCCGGATGCCAAAGGCATCCGGCTAAATCAACATTATACTTCAATCAAATCCAGGAACGAGTTTTTTTAACTTCTTCTTTATCAATACCGACAGTGCTTGGGGCGTAAATAATCAAATCGCCATTAACCTTCTCGACTTGTGCGCCGATAATATAGCTAACACCATTCAAATAATCAAATACTCGCGTGCGTACGGACTTATCTAAATCTCCATACGAAACCATCACCGTGCTTCCAGCCATCAAGGCATCGGCGTAGGCTTGGACATCACTGAATTTTTGAGGATTTCTCACAACAATGTTTGCATGTTTTGAAGTAACAAGATATGGACCACTAGCAGTTTCCTCTTCTGTATCCCAAAACAGTTTTTTGGCATTTTTCAAATTCATAACAACGCCTCCACATGGAATTTACAGCTACTGAAATATATTGTTCTGCATAAAAAAGTTATTTCCTGCTAAATTATGAAAAATTATTTATTTCTGCTGCGAGTTCTGCCACGTTCAACACGATCAAGTATCGCCTTGCGCATACGAATGCTTTTCGGCGTGACTTCAACAAGCTCGTCATCATTAATATGTTCTAAAGCCTGTTCCAGTGAGAACAGCTTCGGTGGAATCAAGCGTACAGTATCATCAGAACCACTTGCGCGCATGTTGCTGACGTGTTTCTTTTTACAAGGATTAACGTCCATATCATCGTCACGAGTGTTTTCGCCAATAATTTGACCCTCATAGACCTGTTCACCAGGAATAATAAACATAACGCCACGTTCCTGAGCATTGGCAATACCGTAACCGGTAGTTTCGCCATTCTCAAAAGCAACAAGGGAGCCACGGGTACGGCCTGGAATATCGCCTTTATAATCAGCATAACCAGCATATACGTGGTTCATGATGCCATTACCCTTTGTATCAGTCAAAAATTGGTTACGGAAACCAATAAGTCCGCGAGCAGGGATATTGAACTCCATACGCAAATAGCCAGCCATCTCGGTTATGTTGAGAAGCTCAGCCCTACGTAAACCAACGCCTTCCATAACAGCGCCCATGAAATCTTGCGGCACGTCAATTGTTAAAGCCTCCATTGGTTCTTGCAGTTTGCCGTCTGCAGTCCTGTGCATAACAACTTCTGGCTTACCTACTTGCAATTCAAAACCTTCACGGCGCATAGTTTCAATCAAAACAGACAAATGCAATTCGCCACGGCCGGCAACAACAAAGGAATCCGGAGAATCCGTTTCCTGCAATTTCATACTAACATTGGTTTTCATCTCTTTGAATAAGCGATCACGAAGGTGACGGCTTGTTACAAAGGTTCCTTCTCTACCGGCGAAAGGACTGTTGTTAATGGAAAAAACCATGGACAAAGTCGGTTCATCAATATTGATTCCTTCAAGGCGCTCCGGATTTTCGCTATCAGCAATAGTTTCACCTATGCTAGCATCAGGAAGTCCGATCAGTGCTACGATATCACCAGCACCAGCCTCTTGAACTTCTGTTCTTTTCAAGCCCTGGTATGAATAAAGACGGCCAATTTTGGCTTTGCGGTTGGATTCTTCATTCATTAAAGTAATCGTTTCACCGTTGTGAATAGTACCACGCACGATACGACCGACAACAATACGACCTACATAATCATCATAGTCCAGTGTATTTACCAGCATTTGCAGCGGTGCTTCCAAATCTACATTCGGTGCTGGAATGGTGTCTACAATAACCTTGAACAAAGGTTCCAAATTGTCGCTTTCTTCATCCATAGACAATTTGGCGATACCATTACGAGCAGAACATAAAACAACAGGGAACTCCAACTGTTCATCGTTAGCATTTAGTTCAATGAAGAGATCGAGAACTTCATCGATAACTTCGGTGACACGTTGGTCAGGACGATCGATTTTATTGATAACGACGATTGGTTTTAAATGTTGTTCCAAAGCTTTGCGCAGAACATATTTAGTTTGAGGCATAGGGCCCTCGTAGGCATCTACCAATAATAAAACGCCATCAACCATACGAAGAACGCGTTCAACCTCACCGCCGAAATCAGCATGTCCAGGTGTATCAAGAATGTTAATTTTAGTGCCATTGTGCATTACTGCAGTATTCTTGGCCAATATCGTTATACCGCGTTCACGTTCCTGGTCATTAGAGTCCATGACTCTTTCTTCAACGCGTTCATTTGCACGGAAAACTCCGCTTTGCTTAAGCATTGCATCAACCAAAGTTGTCTTGCCATGGTCAACGTGAGCGATGATTGCAATATTACGTAAATCATTTCTTATCATAATAATTATTCTTCCTTCCTAATTCAACAAACAAAGAAAAGGATGCTTGTCAATAAGCATCCTTTCTCATGACTAACTAATTATATTCTTTTTAAGCAAACATGTCAATAAAGTTACGCTAACTAGCCATCTGCAGCTAATTATAATTTTAGTGCTTTTCCCTCTTAAAAAAATCTCTTTTAGACATTCTTCAGCATTTCATCAACATATTTCTTTGCCTTTTCAAGTTTTTTCCTAATTTCTGATGTTTTGGAAGAATCTCTGGCTGTAATTTGTTCAATTCTTGTTTTATAAAGGGCAATATCACGTTCGAATTTGCGCAGTGCTTCATGCAATTCCTGTCCTTCCGGTAATTCTTCCGGAATAAGATGGGAGGTCTCCATGCGCCACTCAGTGCCATCTATCACAACACTGTCGCCATATTGAGGTATTGCAGTAGCCGTTCCCAAATTGCGCTGCAATTCTTCCGCAAAATTAAAAGCGGCATCATGTTCACCATGTATTACGAAAAATGCTTTTGGGCGTTTCTCCATGGCCTTGAACCAATCCAGCATCTGATTCTTATCAGCGTGTGCAGAAAAACCTTCCATATATTGTATTTTGGCTTTGACCACAATATCTTCGCCCATGATCCTTACTCGTTTTGCGCCGTCAATTAGGAGCCGCCCCAAACTTCCTTCAGCCTGGAATCCCGCAAAAAGTACTGTGCTGTCAACACGCCATAAATTATGTTTTAAATGATGGAGAACTCTTCCGGCATCAGCCATACCGCTGGCAGAGATAATTATCATTGGACTCGGCATAAAATTAAGAGCTCTTGATTCATCAACAGATTGTGTGAAACTTATTTGCGGCAAAGACAACAGATTTCCATCTTTGTTATAAATTGTCTGTGCTTCATCATCATATTCATCCGGATTCATCAGAGTTAATTGCGTTGCCTTAGTTGCCATAGGGCTGTCAATCACAATCGGTATTTCCGGTATTCTCTTTGCTTCCATTAACTTCTTCAAGTAATATAACATTATTTGCGTACGTCCGACAGCAAATGCCGGTATGATGAGATTGCCTCCGCGCGCTGCAGCTTCCACTACAATTTTTCTTAATTCCTCTTCCCTATCATAAACAGGATGCACGCGATTACCATAAGTTGATTCTGTAATAATAAAGTCCGCCCTCGGTACCCTGCTGGGATCCTTTATTATTGGCTGCCCAGGCTGGCCAACGTCGCCAGAAAATACGATCTTTGTTTCTTTTCCATTCTCCGTAATACAAAATTCAATAAATGCAGACCCTAGAATATGCCCTGCGTTCCTGAATGTAAACCCTATGCCATTAAAAAGTTCGATTTTTTCGTTATAAGTGTGTGGTTCAAAGTGCTTAAGTGCGGTCTCAGCCTCATCAACTGTATACAAGGGCTTTACTTCAGGCTTACCGGCACGCATACCCTTACGGTTAGCTCTTTCCGCCTCAGATTCCTGGATATGTGCACTATCCGGCAGAAGGATTTCACATAATTCTTCTGTTACACGAGTGGAATGAATTCGTCCCTTAAAACCTTGCTTTACTAATTTTGGGAGCAAACCACTGTGGTCGATATGCGCGTGAGTTAAAACTACCGCGTCAATGAGTCTGGGATCAAATGCAAATTCTCTTTCATTAAAAGTTTTAATGAGTTTAGAGCCTTGGTACATACCACAGTCGATTAAAATTCTTTTGTAGTTAGCTTCAAGCAGGTAACAAGAGCCAGTGACCATTCTAGCGGCTCCCAAAAACGTTATTTTCATTATTAAATCCCTCCCTATATGCTCATTAGACTATATATAGATAAATATTCCACAACAGCTAAGCATTTCCCTGCAAATGTAATTGTTGATTAGTTATAAATCAAATAATTCTAATCATAGTAACAAATCTTTGACCAAAAAAAAGAAAAAGCCATGATAGAAACATCATGGCAAAAATCTATTATTCTCCTAATACCCTGACTTCAGGATCTAAATGGACACCTGCATATTCATAAACCCGTTTTTGAACGTCGCTGATAAGCTTCAAAACATCAGCAGCAGTTGCACTACCGGTATTAACAACAAACCCTGCATGTTTGGTAGAGACTTGCGCTCCTCCCACAGTATAACCCTTAAGTCCTGCTTCCTCTATCAAAGTCCCCGCATAATAGCCAGGCGGGCGTCTGAACATACTTCCAGCGTTAGGTATATCAAGCGGCTGCTTAGTAGTTCTTCTGTTTGTAAAGTCCGCCATTTTGGCACGTATTTCCTCAATGTGACCTTTAGCAAGCTGCATTTCAACGCTAATAACAATCGCACCGTTATCTTGTATTGAACTATGCCTATAACAAAAATCCAGCGCTTCTTTGCTTAAATCCTTTATTTCGCCGTCAACCGTCAGCACAGTTACCTTGGTTACAACTTTTGACATCTCACCGTCGTAGGCACCGGCATTCATAAAAACCGCGCCGCCTATACTGCCGGGAATGCCAACAGCGAACTCAAGCCCTGTAAGAGAGCAAGCCGCAGCTTTATTAGCAACAGCCGCCAAAGAAACTCCGGCTTCCGCGATAATTTTGTCGTCCTGGCATACAACATTCTTTATTGTATTGCCTAGTTTCACAACTACACCACGGATTCCTTTATCTTTTACGAGAAGATTAGAACCGTTGCCAATGACCGTCAATGGTATTCTTTCCTGTCTGGCTTTGGCAACTGCCTCTTCCAACTGATGAACATCAGCCGGCAAAATCAATAAATCAGCAGGCCCACCTATCCGAAATGAAGTATGGGCCTGCATTGGTTCATTTTCCCGAAAATTTTCGGGCATCTTTTCTTTTAACCAAGCTTTGAATTCATTCAGCGTCATTTTACTCCCCGACAACTTCTTTGACAACATCGCCAATAGTTTTGGAGATATCATTAATCATAAGTTGAAAACGAATATAAGCTTGCACGTAATCATTTGCTACGCTGTTTAAGCTAAGTAATTCATATAGCTTTTGTACTTTTTCCATTTTTTCCTTATCCGGACTTTTACCGGAAAACTGCTCTATTTCCAACTCTTGTTTCTGTTTCATAAAGTCTTTAACCATTGATTCTGCCGAAGAATCTGCTGACAGTTTCTTTTTTGCTTCTGAGAGTCTTTTGTATTCCTGACTTTCACGCATTGCTCTGCCTAATTCATTCGCTGCATCATATACGTTCATTGTTTAGTCACCTCAAAAAAATTATTTATACCAAGGCTCATTTTAGCATATTTCTGCTATTTTATAAAGAGTCTGCCTGTCAATGCAAAGCACTAAAAGGGATATCTAGTAATTGGTAAGAATTTTTGTTCTCATAATCAAAATGCCACCATTCCATATCGGAGCAGGTAAAGCCTTCAATTGACATCAACTGCTGCAAAAGATCGCGTTCCCATCTTTCCAGTGAGGTGCCACCTGCAAAACCAGCATACTGTCTTGGCGATGGCTCATCAAAATCACTGATCATTTGTATCGCTTCGCCTGTCGTGAGGTCATAAAGACTCAAATCTACTGCATTACCTGTATTGTGCGGTGAACCTTTTTCCGGAGCTGGCAATAATGACTTTTGCTCTTTTGGCAAAGCTTCATATGCTAATTTAGATACTTTCCAAGGCCTGTAAGCATCCCAGATAACTAAACCAAAACCATAATCAGACAACTTTTTAGCAACGCGTTCAAGTGCTTCTGCAGCATTTTTATTTAGATATGCCTTTGAATCTTCATAGAGGGGTGCAGAAAAACAGTTTTTATCTGTTGCATAACGCAAATCAAATTTCAAATCAGGAATCACGGCCAAATTAACTAACTCAGCAACATTAGGTGCAGTTTGCACAGGCATAGCTGCATTCTGAATGTCTTGCCGCAATGCCTCCATCGGTTTTGTAGTTTTGATTTTAAAATAATCGGCTTTATCTGGTCCGAAAAAAACTCTGGTATAACGATTACCACCTATAATGCAGCTAATGCCATGACCTTCTTTATCTCTTTCAAACTTGACGCCGGCCTCCGTATTAGTCAAGGACCCTGTTTCAGAAACTTGGTAAGCATCATAGTGTTCTTTTACAAGCGGAAAAACATTGCTTTTCTGATAGTCTTTATCGTCAGCAATGTATCTATAAACAACGTATAACATACCGTTCTGCTCACGTATTAAGAATTGCTCACCATTACCTGCATAAAGACCAAGCAGATACTTTTCATCAAGTGGGCAGTCTTTAGGTCGTACTCCATTAGCATCCGCCGGTGAAGGCAGCTGAAATGTTAAAGCACACAGTATCGTCAAAAATAACCTAAGTATCAATAATTACGCCTCCTAAATTCAACTGGCAGAAGCCCACCCCACACGATATCGCGATATTGCTCGGGATAAGTATCACCTTCTGTGTTAAAGAAAAGCATAACAGAATCCTTGTTTAACTTCATATCAGTCTTGAGGTTATGATATTTATCTAAAAGTCCTAAAACTCCGCCGCCGATAGCGCCGGATTCACCAGCTGTTATTTTTTCATCAGCACCTAATGGATTCCCCCACAGCCGCATGCCAAGTGCTGCGACTTCGTCTCTGCAAGACAGGCAAAATTCTGAATGATTTTTGATGATCTTCCAGGCCAGTGGATTTATCTCGCCACAAGCAAGGCCAGCCATGATAGTGTTAAGGTCGCCACCAACTGAAACCATCTTCCCTTGTTCAAAAGAACGGAAGAAACAGTTAGCGGCCGCTGCTTCCATAATAGTAAAAACAGGCTCCTCGTCATAGCCATATGAAGCAACAACTGCCTGCGCAGCACCAGCCATAGAGCCAACACCGGCTTGAGCAAAAACATGCGTAGGAGGTTCCGGCATTGCTTCCAAAGCCTCTCCGACCATTGTCGTATATCCCTGCATTATCCAAAGAGGTATTTCTTCATAGCCTGGCCAAGCGGTATCCTGCACAACTGTCCATCCATTGTCAGCCGCATCAGCAACAAGCATTCTTACCGTGTCATCATAATTGAACTCAGTAATTTTTACAACAGCGCCTTCTTTTGCTATGGCTTCCACTCTTGTCTGTGCCGACCCTTTTGGCATATACACAACGGACGGAAAACCAAGAATTCTTGCCATCCAGGCTATCCCGCGGCCATGATTGCCATCAGTTGCCGTTGCAAAAGTAACACGGCCCAAGCTTTCCCTTATTTCATCGGAAGCGAGATAATCAAAACTGATATCTTCTATTCGTTTGCCAAGACGTTTGGCCAAATAACAAGCTATTGCGTAAGAACCGCCTAAAGCTTTGAAAGATTTTAAGCCAAAGCGTTTTGATTCGTCTTTTACAAAAATACGTTTAACGCCCAGCCAAGCTGCCAGTTCCTTCAGTTCAACCAGAGGTGTTGGTTTGTAATACCCCCACATGCTTTTATGAAAGTCCCTTACTTTTTTAACTGCAGTCTTATCGAAATTCTTTAAAACTTCTCTTTCTCCATGAGCAGGATTGTTCTTTGCCAGTTCTAATTGTAGTACTTGCAATTGTTCCATCTCCTATCGCACGTTTACTGTGTCAAAATAGCAGGCAGTTTTAAATCTGACTATCTGGCAAATATTTCAGGTCGTACATCATCCAGAGCGTTTAATTTTTTTCGCAGGTTTTCAATTAAGCCAAGGTCGATTTCGCCGCGCAAAATTTCTTCTTCAGATCCGCCCTCTACAAGAATTTTTCCATTAGGGGCAACAATCATTGAGTGCCCGTAAAAGGTATCATCCTTAAAGGTACCAACACAATTTACACCACAAATATAAGTCTGGTTTTCTACGGCACGTGCCTGCAGAAGCAGACGCCAGACATCTCCGCGTGCTTCAGGCCATTCAGCAGGAACAAAAATAACTTTTGCCCCTTTTAAAGCCAGCCGGCGATAGAGTTCAGGAAAGCGCAAGTCGTAACAAATTGATGCCCCACAAGCTACTCCATCCAGTACAAAAGGTTCATATGTATCTCCTGCGGCAAAGAAACGTTCTTCCTTAAACATGCCAAACAAATGCATCTTACTGTAAAGATAAATTATCTCGCCATTTTTGTTTATCACGACAGAGGTATTATGAACCTTGCCATCAAGACGTAGAGGGATAGAACCAGCTATAAGAGCACAATTGTTATCTTTGGCAATTTTTTGCAAATTCTTTACAACCGGACCATCAAGTTCTTCTGCTTCTTTTTCAAGACGCCCCAGAGAATATCCGGTTGTCCAGATTTCAGGCATTACAGCAATATCTTGACCAATAACGGCTTTCTGCAACAGCTCTAAGCCATGTTGCACATTTGCGTCTTTATTTTTTTCCTGAATCTTCATTTGCACTAAAGAAATCTTCATCAAAGCATTCCTCCCGGCATAATACCTTTTTTAGTCAATTGTTTGACAAGTATGCTTTCCAGCTTGCGTGTTATCCGTGTAAAAACGAACTCTTTTCTGGACAACGACTCAACCCACAAAACCTTAAAATCCATCTTTTTCGCGCCGAACACATCTGTAATAAGTTGGTCGCCAATTACCAGTATTTCGCCATGCGATTGGACTTTTAAAAAGCGAAGAGCTCGTTTAAAGCCAATGGACAAAGGTTTGACACCCCAGCCAATAGCTGCTACACCTAACTCCTTACTGATATTTTGCAGTCTGTCACCGCCATTATTGGATAAAAGAACCACTCTGATGCCTGCTTCCTTTACCCTCTGTACCCAGGAAATATTTTCTTCCGATGGCATGTTCGCATCCCACGGCAACAAAGTATTATCCAGATCCAGTATTATTGCTTTAATTCCCTCTTGCTTCAGCCATACTATAGGAATTTCCGAAATACGATGGCAACGGTAATTAGGACAAAATAAATGCAACACTATTTTTTCTCCTGCTTTTCAGTATTGTTGATAAAACTAATTTCAAAACGTGTACCTGCACAAAGTTTGCTTCTTACTTCAACCGTTGCTCCATGCATACGTATAATTTCTTTAGCGATAGCTAAGCCGAGCCCAGTGCCCGGTATATTTCTTGAATGTGATTTGTCAACTTTATAGAAACGTTCCCAAATAAAAGGAATATCCTCTTCAGGAATACCATGTCCCTGATCTTCTACAGCAAGCACTACTTTATTATCCTTGTTTGCAAAAACCTCAAATGTAATAATTCCATTATCAGGCGAGTATTTAATCGCATTATCACCCAGAATCATTACAAGCTGTACTAAGCGGTCGCCGCTTCCTTTAATACTTACTGCATCATCAACATTAACATTGATCTTTATCTTGCGTTCTGCCGCTCTGACTGTCAGCATTTCAGCTACATTACGCACAATGTTGCCTAAAGGAATAATCTCCGGCTCGGCTCTCTCGCTTATTTGCAGACGACTTATATCAAGTAACTCTTTGATTAAACGTTCCAGCCTTATAGTTTCTTCATTGATTAAATTCCTATATCTTTGAACAACTTTTGAGTCAGTGACAGTACCATCACAAATGGCTTCGTTATATCCTCTGATTATGGTAATAGGTGTTCTCAATTCATGGGATACATTAGCTACAAAATCACGTCTGAGTTTTTCCATTTTCTGGGTTTTCTTGACAAACTTAGACAAATCATTGCCTAGTGCATTTAAAGAATCGCCAAGTTCAGCTATTTCATCTTCTCCTTCTACCTCAACCTTACGGCTGTAATCGCCGGCAGCTATGGCAGAAGCGCTATCACGCATAGAAACAAGTGGCTTGACAATTGTCTTGGATAGACGTCTTACAATAAACAAGCTCAAAAGCAAAGCAACAAGCCCAACCATAGCTGTATATATGTAGATGTCCTTCAGAAATTTGTCCAAACCACTGATAGGTGCAGCCATCAGCATTGCTCCGTCAAGGCTCCCGCCAAGATTACCAATCGGAACCCCGATCAGCAATACCTGCTCCTTGTAATAAGGATGGAAAATACGTAAATTAACAGGTTTTCCTTCATAAACAGTTGATAAAACACTTTTCATCTTCTGCATTAAGGCGCCTTGCTGTTTTTTTTCATTTTCCGAACTGCTGCCCGTCTTTTCATCTTTTTCGTAAATCTCTTGTTTTAATTTAAAAAAATCAGCTTCATCATCAGTATCACGACCTGACACAGTTTCTGAATTGGAAGCAGCAACAAGTTCATAATTATTGTCGAAAAGCCAAATGCGGGCACCGACCAATCGATCCATCGAAGACAAATATCTGTTAAGCAGCAAATGGTCAGGTTCTATACGCATAAAATAATCAACGGTAATTGCTACCTCTCGCCCTTTTAAATATAGCTCCTTTTCTTTTTCTTCGAAGAAATAGTCCGTAATCAGAAAAGACATGCCTATGGTAACGCCTATGACGATAGTAGCAATTAAGGCCATGAAGCTATACATCAGCTTCGTGCTAAGCGATTTTTTCACTTTCTCACCTCAAATTTATAGCCAACACCCCAGACCGTGGTAATATCCCACGGGGAATCTTTGGGTATATCGAGCTTATGACGAACCCTTTTGATGTGAGTATCAACTGTTCTCGTATCACCATAATAAGTATAACCCCAAATTGTTTCCAAGAGCTGATTACGCGAAAACACCAGCCCCGGGTTAGAGGCAAGACACCAGAGCAGCTCCATTTCCTTAGCAGTAAAAGTAACATTTTTGCCGAAGGCTACAACTTTATATTCACTTAAATCAATCATGAGATCAGGGTAATTCAATCTTTCACCTGTCCGTACAGTTACCTGTCCGCTGCGCCTCAAGACAGCCTTGACACGTGCAACAACTTCTCGCGTATTGAAAGGTTTGGTAATATAGTCATCCGCTCCGATTTCCAAACCCAAAATGCGATCATCATCTTCATCTTTGGCTGTCAGCATGATTATCGGAATATCGGATATTTTGCGGACCTGTCTGCATACTTCCAGTCCATCCAATACAGGCATCATTATATCAAGAATTACAATATCAGGCTTTGCGGCCTGCACCTGAATAATAGCTGCCGCTCCGTCTGCAGCCTCAACAACCTTAAATCCTTCTTTTTCAAAATATATTCTCAGAATCTCTCGTATTTGCGCCTCGTCATCTGCGATTAAAACAGTCTGTTGTTTATCCATAAACTACACCACCATTCATTTGATGCCTTAATTATACAATATTGTCTATTAAATTACTTCTCTTTCACAAACAATTTACAAATCATATGTATATATACTTTTAGGCATAAAAAAACAGGCGTTAAACGCCTGTTTTTAATTACTATAATATACGGCAAGCTCCTATATAGCGCTCACCCCAGTAACGGTCATACAGTCCTGAAACGGTAACACCGGTGCTGCTTCCAGCATGGATGAATTCACCGTCGCCCATATAAATGCCAACATGGGATGGTCCAGGTTCATAAGTTTCAAAAAACACCAAATCGCCTGCACGCAAATTGTTCATAGAAACCCGAGTGCCAGCGTAGAACTGTCCATCTGCTGCACGCGGTAAGCTGAGTCCGGCACTTGCAAAAACATATTTGGTGAAACCTGAACAATCAAAACCATACGGGCTTGTGCCGCCAAAAACATAGGGCACACCAATATACTGCAAAGCATTACCGATTATACTACGAGCTGCTGAAGATCTGCCTGCACGTGAAGGCGGCATATCTCTCTTTAGTAATGAATAATAGGTCGTTTCTCCTACAACCCCATCAACTTCAGCGCCAATATCTTGCTGATATTTTTTGACAGCGGCAGATGTCTCAGACCCAAAAACACCATCAGCAACAGAAATGTTATAACCCAGTTGAATCAAACGTTCTTGCAACTCTACAATTTCCTGTCCTTCATCACCGGATTGAAAATTTGCAAATACGCTTGTTGTCGGCATTACGATAAAGCAAAACACCAACGCGACAAAAAAACGCCAAAACTGTTTTCTCAATTATCGTCCACTTCCTCTCAATAGCCTACGAAGTTAGCTGACGGGTTAGGACAGAGGATTGCCCCGCTTATAACAATAAGCTTCACCCCAGAAACGGTTCCTCCGCTCTTATAAAAGACTCGGCCATATAAAATCACATGGTCATTATAACAAAATTTTGGAGTTGTTGTCTACCTTTTTTTCAAATGTCGACCAATTAAATACAAAGGTCTTTGTTTAACTTCTTCAAAAATTCTCCCTATATACTCGCCTAATATTCCTATACCAACAAGCTGTATGCCCCCAAGAAACAGGACACTCGCCGCAATAGTGGCCCAACCGGAAACCGCTTCTTCAGTAAAAAGTTTGATAAACAATACGTGCCCTAAAACAAGCATGCTGCCAAAACCAAAAGATAGCCCTACATAAAAAGCCCAACGCAGCGGAACATTAGAAAATGCAGTAATACCGTCCAAGGCAAAATGCAGCATTTTATGCAAATTATATTTTGACTGCCCAGCAAAGCGAGGAGGCGCAACAAATTCGAGCGTGGTTAATTTAAACCCTAGATTGTTTACCAACCCCCTGATAAAACGCGCCCTTTCATTGTAAAGTCTGAGAGCCTCAATAGCTACCCTATCCATCAGACGGAAATCTGAACCACCTGGTGTAATATGTACTTTGGACATTTTATTGATCACCTTATAATAAGTTGAAGATGTTATTTTTTTAAATTTGGAAGCATCAGCCGTGTCTTTCCTTACAGTCTGAACAATCTCATAACCAGCTTCCCACAAGCCAAGCAGTTCAGGTATCAGTTCAGGCGGATGTTGTAAGTCGCCGTCCATAGTTATCACAGCATCGCCTTCAGCGTGGTCAAGGCCACAGGTCAAGGCCATCTGATGTCCAAAATTTCTTGACAATAAATATGCCTGCACATGTTCGTCATTTTGCGATAAATCATATAAAATAGCTGAAGAGGCATCCCGTGATCCGTCATCAACAAAAATTATGTCATAATCGTACGATACCTCAGACATAACTTTTGTCAGCCTTGTATAAAATTCACGCAGATTTTCTTCTTCATTAAAAACCGGTATAACTATTGATATTGTTTTTCTCATAAAATAAATACCTCACAATCACTATACATTAAAATAATACATCATTTAGCAAAGCAAATAAAGCGCTTAAAATAATATAACACCCCAGGCTGAAATTATAATGAAATCAGTCTGGAGTGTTATTAATAACTGTGGGTACAAAAAACAAACTATTTTAATGCTTCCAATTCTCTTACAAGATCAGATTTTGGTCTTGAGCCGACTAAGCGTTTTACTTCTTTACCACCTTTGAAATAAATCAATGTAGGTATGCTCATAACGCCATATTCGCTTGCCAAATCGCCAGCATCGTCAACATTGATTTTGGCAATGACAGCCTTGCCGTCATATTCACCAGCTAATTCTTCAATTACTGGTCCAATCATTTTACAAGGCCCGCACCAAGGTGCCCAAAAATCTACCAAAGCTACTTTATCTGACTCTAGAACTTCTTTTTGAAAAACCTCTTTATTCTCGATATGTAACAAACTCATCATTAATTCCTCCTTGCTCCCCCACCCCAGGGGTGGTCTTTATTGAATTATAATCCATATTATCAATTTTGTCAAAAAATTATTTTGATACTTCAACCCAAGTACCGCTGGTAATTGCAGCCAATTGCTCCGCAGCAATAGGCAAAGCTGAATGAGGTGTACCGGCAGCAATATAGGTAACATCATAATCAAAAAGACTACGGTCAAGATAAACCGGTACCGGTTTCAACAAAGCAAATGGACAAACACCTCCAGGAGCAAAACCAGTTACCTCCAGAACAAGCTCGGCGTCAGCCATCTTCATCTTTTTGGCTCCCAGCTGTTTACCAAATTTCTTGGTATCAATTTTTTTATCGCCACAAGCAACTATTAAAACAGGTTCACCATCTGCCAGAAAACATAAGGTTTTAGCAATCTGTCCTGGTTCTGTGCCCAGCGCCTTTGCAGCCAATTCTGCGGTACTGGTGTCATCCGGCAAAAGCTTGATTTCTAAATTATCATAGGGTTCCAGACTTTCTTTAACCCTGTTATAACTTTCCAAAAAATCCTTAGACATATTATCGCCTGACTTTCATAAATTTTTCACAATACTAACAGATACTTGTGGTATAATTATCACCAGATGTTCAAATGATAACTTACATGCTATTTTAGCATACGTGCGAGGCCTGTTTCAATTATACACTGCCTCGAAAACATTAATTAGGGAGGATTTATCATGGCAAAAATCACTAAAGATACCGGCATCATTGATGCTGTACAGCAACACCCAGAAATCATTGAGGTTTTCCAGAACTATGGTCTTGGCTGTATCGGCTGTATGGCTGCCCATTACGAAACAATTGGTCAAGGCGCAGGCGCCCACGGCCTTGATGTAGATGCCTTGGTTTCTGATATCAACAAAAAAATTGCTGAACAAGCAGAATAGTATTAAATAAAAAACAGGAGTTCATAATGAACTCCTGTTTTTTTATTTAATACTGTATTCAGTTAGAAATTTCTCATAAAAATCAATTGATTCAAAATATTTGGCCATGGATAGATGCTCATCCGGTTGATGTGCCTGTTTGTCATCCCCAGGTCCATATATTATCAGAGGCAGCTGCCTGCTGCCAATCAGGGCAGAGGCATCGGTAAAGTAGTTTACCCCTCTTTGTACCAGCTCTCTATCAGCACATTGCACTGCGCAGTCAATAATTTTATCATTAGGTATGCAGCCTACTGAAGGCAGAGAGCAAAGGAATTTATAATCAGCTTTAAATCCAGGGCAATATTCTGCAGCTTCAGCCATTGCCTTCTCAATAAGTATTCTGACATCATCTTCGGTCTGTCCCGGTATAGTGCGTACGTCTATCTTGCAGCTGCAGTAATCCGGAACAACATTTATTGCTACGCCGCCTTCAATCTTATTAACGCTGATCGTCGGTAAACCCAGCAAAGGATGCGCTGCAGACTGAAAGCTTTGGCCGGCAAGTGCAGTGAGAAAGGCATTCATGCTCATAACTGCATTCACACCAAGATCCGGCATCGAGCCATGTGCTGTTTTTCCGTAAGTAGTTACCTCAAGCCAGGCCGCTCCCTTATGTGCTAATAATAGATCCCCATTACTGGGCTCTCCTACCAAAACGGCGCCAATATTTTCCATGCCGTTTTTATCGACAAAATGCAGGGCCCCTTGGCAGAACATCTCTTCACCGGCAGTTCCAAGAAATAACATATCTTGTTTGGGCACAATGCCTTTGCGTTTCATTCTGATGATAGCATAAAGCATCGCCGCAACTGACCCCTTCATGTCAGATGCTCCCCTTCCGAAAATCAACCCGTCTTCAATCTCAGCTCCAAAAGGATCATGCTGCCATGGGCAGTTGCCAGGCGGCACAGTATCAAGATGACCAGTAACCAGAAGTTTTGGTCCTTCTGCAGCGCCTTTTATTTCAAAAATAAGATTAGCTCGATTAAGCTCAAATTCATCTATTTGGCAAGAAATTTCCTCACCCACAAGCCATTCTTTGATTTTTTCAGCCAATACGGCTTCATTACCTGGCGGATTTGTCGTATTACAGCGCAGAATATTTTGCAAAAGATCTGTCGCTTCTTTTTCTTCAGCACGTGAAAACATATTACTTCTCCTCCCCGCTATGATGTTTTAGGTACACTGCCTTCAGCTGTTCCTTAGCTTCATTTGTATTCTCAGTACAGCTGGCTATAATTTCTCCCTTTTGCATCAAATATCCTCTATGAGCCATTTCTAAAGCTTTGAATCCGTTTTGTTCAATCAAAAGAATAGTGGTACCTTCTTTATTCAACTTGGCAATAGTATCAAAAATATCATTAACAACCAGCGGCGCCAATCCAAGAGACGGCTCATCCAAAAGAAGTATTTTAGGGTCACTCATCAACGCTCGGCTGATAGCCAGCATTTGCTGCTCGCCGCCGCTCATCGTGCCGGCATTCTGTGTGCGCCGCTCAGCAAGTCTGGGAAATAAGGTATAGGCTCTTTCAATATTTTGAGCAATTTTGCCTTTATCCTTGCACGCACAGGCTCCGACTAAAAGATTTTCTTCTACCGTCATTTTAGGAAAAACACGACGTCCTTCAGGTACCACGCCGATACCTTTATGTATTATCGTCTCTGTTGCTTTACCTGTGATGTCTTCGCCACAAAAAATAACGCTTCCTGCTTTTGGTTTTACAAACCCCAGAATGGTATTAATTGTAGTAGACTTGCCAGCTCCATTACTACCCAAAAGACACGTTATGCTGCCTTCTGGCACTTTTAAAGAAACATTTTTAAGAACAGGAACAGAGCCGTAAGCAGTAAAAACATTCATTAGCTCTAACATGCGCCATCCCCCTGTCCTAAATAAGCTTTTATAACATTTTCATCTTTGGCTACTGCGTCAAACGAACCATATGCCAGCCGCCTGCCATAATCCAGAACCATAACTTTATCAACCAGACCCTTTATAAATGCCATGTCATGCTCTACAACAATAATTGACAGTTCAGGCATAGCCTTTTTAACTTTGATCAAATCATTCATCAAGGTCTCTGTTTCCACCCCATCCATACCGGCAGAAGGCTCATCCAATAAGATAACTCTAGGTTTGGACGCTATTGCCCGGCAAATCTCCAGGCGGCGACGATCAGCATATGGTAAATCTTTGGAAGCCTTATGGGCCTGCGAGGTCAATAACGTTCCAAATATCTTCATTATTTCGAAGGCCTTTTCGATAGCTTGTTCTTGGATTGCTATTTCTTTCTTTGTCCCAAAAAGCGAACCAAAAAGTTTACTGTTTCTGACTTCCTCCATACCCATCATGATGTTCTCAAGTACATTCAGATTCCAGAAAAGGCGACCGTTTTGGAAAGTACGTGAAATCCCAAGATGAAATACTTCATCAGGACGCATTCCTTTGGTTGATTTTTCAGCAAGCACGATCTCCCCATTCGTCGGCTGATAAATGCCGGACAGCAAATTAAACAGTGTTGTCTTGCCTGAACCATTCGGCCCTATAACCCCTAAAGTTTCTCCTGCTTTAAGTGAAAACGATACTTCATTTACTGCCACAACCCCGCCAAAGCGGATTGTTAAATTTTCTACATTAAGTAAATCCATATCAATTCCCCTCTCCGCCAGCAGTCTTAGGTTTAAATATACGATGTTTAAACGGCAGTACTCCCTCTCTCATAAAGAGAAGGCAAAGAACAATAATAATACCATAGAACATTACCCTGTAATCTTCAAAAGCACGGAATTTCTCAGGGAAAACTGTCAGAAAGAAAGCCCCTACCAATGCTCCTGGAATAGAGTCCAAACCGCCTAATATAATCATACTGATAACTATGATTGACAAAGAATACCCAAAATTTTCCGGAGCTATGAAATTAATCATAGCGGCGTAAACACCCCCGGCTATGCCGCCAAAAAAGGCTCCTATAGCAAAAGCCAATAGTTTATAATTTGTCAAATTCAGGCCATAACACTGGGCGGCCAACTGATCCTCACGCATAGCATTAAGTGCAAGACCAAACAGTGAGTTGCTAAAACGGTATAAGACTACTGTTGTAATAACCAAAAGCACTAAGCAAAGATAATAAAAATTAGCTTGATATGTCATACTCATAAAACCAAAGTTGACCGTCGTTCCCATGTCAATGCCGAAAAAAGACGGCGATGAAATATCTATCAGCCCATTTGTACCCCCAGTAATGCTTTCCAAATTTAAAAGCAGTTCCTGAACAATTAAGCCAAAGGCTATTGTAACCAAGGCCAGATAGTGTCCCTTTACCCTTAAAGCCGGCAAACCCAGTATTACGCCGAACAGGCTGGCAAATATACCTGCTAATGGTAAGGCAATCCAGAAACTGATGCCAGCCTTTAGAGTCAGAATACCTACGGTGTAAGCACCAATTGCCATGAAAGCTGCATAGCCGAGACAAATCAAGCCAGCTCGGCCTGTCATAAAGTTTAGGCCTAATGCCATAATCGCATTCAGCATCATAAAATTAAGGATTTGCAGCCAGTATGAATCACCCATTATGGCAAAAGGAACCGTAAGTGCTATTGCAGCTGCAAGTAATCCCACTTTGCCAAGGTTTTCAGCATAAACTTTTTCAATCTCCTGTAAAAAATTACGGCCTGTTTTTTTGAGCATAAATCCTGCTATTATCATCAACGCAATGAAGGCTGTAACCATAACAGGATCTTCAATATAGACAAAAACCAAAAATAATAAATAACACAATAATTCGGTAAGAAGTATCTTGATCATTTGCTTTGCATCCTCCTATACCTTTTCGTAGGCACGTTCGCCGAATATGCCCGCTGGTCTGAACACCAAGCACAGGATAACTATCACAAAACTTATGAGATCCTGATAACTGGAACCGTCCGGTATTGTACTTACTACAAATATTTCCAAGAAGCCTAAAAGCATGCCACCAGCAATTGCTCCATAAACATTGCCCAAGCCACCAACTACGGCAGCTGCGAAACCTTTAATGCCTGCGGCAAAACCCATATTGAATTTAATAATTCCGTAGGACAAGCCATTCATCATCCCGGCCACTGCACCTAGTGCAGAACCCAGAGCCAACGTGATGATAAAAATTTTCTTAACATTGATTCCCATCATCATTGCAGCCTCTCTGTCCTGAGCCGTTGCTCTGATATAGCGCCCGAAAGTAGTTTTTTCTATTATATAGTACAAACCACTGATTAAAACCGCTGACAAAATAATGCATAAAATAGTCTCTGGTTTTATCAATACACCGCCAATCTTAATACTCTCCATCTCAAAAAGTTTAGGAAACGGCTGAGGATTGCGTCCGTTAGGTACAAAAAGCATCACAGCTTCTCTCATCACTATTGATACACCAAGAGTTATTAGCAATGTCATAATATCCGGTGCACTACGCATTGGACGTACTATAAACTTTTCCAGTAATACGCCGAAAATGCCACCGGCCAAAAGAACCAAGATTAATATAGCCAAAAAAAACGGCAATGATCCCATGGTTAAACCAATAGAGGTTATAAGACCAACAGACAGGAGTGCAACAAATGCTCCTAACATAAAAACTTCACCGTGTGCAAAGTTGACTACCTCAATGACACCGAAGAAGAGGGTAAATCCCACAGCTATCAGTGCGTACATAATGCCCAATCCCAATGCATTTAAAAACTGTTGGATTATTAGCTCAATAGCCATCTCCACACCTCATTTCCAGATAAACGAATGTTCATTATTGCTTAACCAATTTCATATCAACCACTTTGATCGTTGATTTATAATAAGGTATCCATTTGCCATTTTCAGAGATAAATGTTGTGATTAATTTAAGGGTGTTTTCACCACGTTGATCGAAAGATGTTTCACCAATTACGCCTGGGAAACTATTAGTAGCACGAATAGCTTCGGCAACTTTTGCTCTGTCAGTTGTGCCAGCCTTATCAATAGCTGCCATAACGATATTTGCCGAATCATAGCCAAAATGTCCGTAAGTTTCATGTGGTTCAGCAAATTTAGCATCATCATAAGCTTTAATAAATGCTTTACCGCCCGGTAAATCTTCCAATGGTTTGCCAATATTGAAAGCTATCATACCTTGTGCAGCATCACCAGCAATTTTGTTGAAGGTATCAGAAATAATACCTGAATCGCTTAAGAACAGGCAATTCATTTGCAAATCTGCCATTTGACGTTTAAGTAAGCCGGCTTCAGTTGCTACACCACCAAAATAGATGGCTTCCGGATTTTCAGCTTTTATTTTAGTCAGAAGTGCTGCGAAATCTTGTTGTCCTACAGAAATACCATCCTCTGAAATTATAGTTGCACCATTTTTCTTAGCTGATTCAGCAAATTGAGTTGCATTAGTTTTGCCATAATCAGTTTTATCATGAATAAGTGCTATTTTTTTAACGCCCCACTCTTTGGTAGCGAGATTACCTGCAAACTCGTTCTGCACATTAGCGGCAGTCATGATACGTGTTACTTCTTTGAATTGACCTTTGGTAATATCCGGATGAATAGCGGCAGTTACCAGAATAGGCATACCGTTTTTATGGAAAATAGGCACAGTCGCTAAAGCTGCACCACTGTTAAAATGACCAAAAACTGCAACCACACCTTTATCTGCAATTAATTTATTAGCGGCGCTTACTGCTGTTGACGGATCGCCGCCATCATCTGCAACTACTAGTTCGAATTTTGTTTTGTACTTTCCTGACTCGTTGGCCTGTTTAACTGCTAGTTCAGCAGAATTTTTCAGTCCGATACCAATTGCTGCATTGCCACCGGTCAATGGCCCTATAAAGCCAATTTTCACAGTTTCAGCCTTTTTATTCCCACAGCCGGCAACCATTCCCATTAGCAAAACCATTAAAACAGCAAAACATATAAACTTTTTTAACATTATTTATTCCCCCCAAATATATATTTTATATTCAACTTTGCATCGGCAAAGGGAATTCTACTAAAACAAAAAGCCACTTCTTGATTTACTCAAGAAGTGGCTTCATCGCCGTAAAAAACACAAAGATGCATTTAATGCGTTCATCTTATCACTTTTTAATGATTTTAGCAACAATTTGATAATATTTTATTATCTTTATAAAAAATTATTTATTGCATGCATAATAATTTACATTCGCAGGTACTATTACCTGCTATTTTCTTTTTCAAGAGCCAATAGTTTTTCCTTACAGCCCAACCCGCCGGCATAACCAACTAATTTGCCATTCGCGCCAATTACTCTGTGACAAGGTATGATTATCGGCAAGGGATTTCTGTTATTGGCCATACCCACAGCCCTGCATGCTTTGGGGTTCCCTATCGCTTTAGCAATGTCACGGTAAGATCTTACTTCACCGTAAGGAATAGTAACCAAAGCCTGCCATACATCTTGCATAAATTGCGTTCCGGCAGGAGCCATTGGTAATGAAAAAGAACTACGTTTGCCACTGAAATATTCTTCAAGCTGCAGGACAGCCATATCAGCCAGCTTACTTCTTTTCTCACATTCATTACAGGCTTGCTTTTCAAAGTTAATTTTAGTCAAGGCAATACCGTTATCTTCAATTGATAACCAGCCGACAGGAGAATGAAAATATGCTTTATTAACCATAATACACCTCTAGCTATTCAACATATAATTTTCTTAGTAACCTTATCTCTTCCGCATAGCCAGGCAAATCGTTCGGCGTTTCTAAATAAAACGGCAGTTTTTTCAAAGCCGGGTGATTGATTATTCTGGACATTGCATCAAGGCCTATAGTCCCTTTACCAATACCAGCATGCCGATCTTTGTGGCTCCCCAAAATATTTAAGCTGTCGTTGCAATGAACGGCTTTAAGAAAGTTCAAACCAATTTTATCATCAAATTCCTTTAGTACGCCATCTAAATTGTTAATAATATCATAACCACCATCAAAAACATGGCATGTGTCGAGACAAACCCCAATCTTTTCTTTCCGCTCTAACAATTGAATAATTAAATTCAGCTCTTCAAACGTTTTCCCAATTTCTGTCCCTTTGCCTGCCATAGTTTCTAAAAGTACTGTTGTTCTCTGTCCATCTTTAAGAACTGAATTCAACATTTTGGCGATCAAAGCAATACCTTGCTCGATACCTTGTCCTGAATGGCTGCCTGGATGAAACACATAGTAGACATCAGGTAAATTTTCCAACGTTGATAAATCTTCCTGAATCACTTGCAAAGCAAAATCTCTAATACTTGGTTCTGCAGAACAAGCATTCATTGTATAGGGAGCGTGTGCCATTAATGTTGCGAAATTGTTGTGCTCCGCCAAGGCTATCAATAACTTCATATCTTCATAATTAACCTGCTTGGCTTTACCACCACGCGGATTACGCGTAAAAAATTGAAATGTATTGGCTCCAATATGTAAGGCTTCCTCGCCCATATGATAGTAACCTTTGGTTGTCGATAAATGACACCCTATATTAAACATTATTTACCCCCACTAGAAAAATAGGGCGCAACCATTATGGTCCGCCCCGTTTTAATTCTATTTTTTAACGAAAATCCTTGTTAAAACACAATCTTGTATAACTTCCAGCCCCGCCTCTTCAGCAGCTTGCACTACTTCAGGCTTGTCAGCGCCCGGCTGCAGCCAGACAATTTTAGTTCCTTTTTCAGCAGCAGCTTTAACTGTTTCCACCGCTATTTTAGTTGGCACGACAACGTTAACAACTTCCGGTGTTACAGGCAATTCTGCCAGGCTGGCATAACATTTGGCACCGTCAATTTCAGTAATACCTGGATTAACAGGATAAACTTCATAGCCGGCTTTTACCAGGCGATTATAAATCTTACAACCGAATTTGTCTTTATTATTTGTGGCTCCAACGACAGCCCAAATCTTTTTTTGTATAGCTTCTTCCAACATTACTACCACCACTTTCGTTTATACTTACTTGAATCAGACAAAATTATCATGCGGCACGTAGTCAGGAGTTTTCTTGATGAAGGCTATCTCATTACAGTACGGGTACTGTGGACAATGGACGCATTCCTTCCAGACTTTTTGCGGCAAACTTTCTTTAGCGGTTTCAGCATAACCACATTTAATGAAAAATCCTGGCTGATAGGTCAAAGTGAAAAACATCTTCACGCCTCGTTCGATACCTTCTTTTTCCAGAAGTTCGACGATATTTTTGCCAATACCTTTTTTCTTATGATCAGCATCTATAGCCAAAGAACGTATCTCTGCCAAACGATCCCAGACAAAGTGCAAAGCTCCGCACCCTAGAACCTTATCATCTTCAACTGCTACTATATAATCACGCAAATTTTCATAAATGCTGTTGCGGGAACGTGGCAGCATCAGACCAATAGATGCATAATAATTGCATAATTTGTGAATATGTTCTGCATCATCAAATGTAGCTTTTCTATAAACAATCACGTTCAGAACCCCCTACCTCGTCAGTTTGTACCATAAATAATACTACGTTACTCAGAAAAGCACAACCAAATATTTTACCAACTCATTTTTGAATTTTTCTGCATGATTTTTGATCAAATATGAACTACTTGATGACTTAAACAAAAAACAGTTATGAATTTATTTATCAACTATGATTTTACTTCTCTCAAGATATAAATCTGCAGCTGCCAGTAAAGCCACTATCATAGCTGAGGGCCTTGGAGGGCAGCCTGGGATAAAAATATCGACAGGCAAAACTTTATCCAGTGCACCAACAATTGCATAAGTTTCGCCATAGGTTGCACCACCTGCCGCACAAGCCCCGACTGCAATTACAACCTTAGGGTCTTCCATAGCTTCATAGGTCATGTGTACTGCCTTCTCCAAATTTCGTGTAACTACTCCCGTTACCATAACAACATCGGCATGCCTAGGTGAAGCTACGAACGAAATCCCAAAACGGTGCAAATCATAAAGTGGATTTGAAAGTGCGCCCATTTCAAAATCACAGGCATTACAGGACCCTGCATCCAAATGACGCACATGCAGTGATCTACCCGTTTTTTCATCGATAACGCGACCAACATCGACACTGCTATTGGCTAATATTTCCGGCAAAGCTTCAAGATTCGAATGGTATAAGGCACAACCAGTACAAGCCTCAACACACCTGCCGCAAAAAACACACTTTTTGTAATCAATAATAGGTCTACTATATTCATTAATGGTTATAGCAGAAACAGGACAAACTTTCAGACATTCTCCGCATTTATCACATTGTGCCGTATTACAATTCAATTCCCCCCGAAACTGCTTGGAACCAACTGTATCAATATCTTCTGTCTGTATTCTGCCAGCAAAAATTGCTTCTAATAATTTAAGCATAGGTTCTCCTCCTAACGATCAAGACAGGCGTAGCAAAGTTCGAAGCTTTTATTAACAAGCGGGAAATCGGGAATTATCTCCCCTTGCAAAGCAACTGGCAATGCCGGCCAATTAGGATAGGAAGCTGATCGCACAAATAACCTGTATATTTTTTGGTTTTTATCAAGCATTACCCAGTGCAAATCACTACCGCGTGCAGACTCGCTTACTCCCCAGCTGCCTTCTTCTGCTCTATAGGTTAGGTCTTCTACGCGCAGTTCTGAGGTATGCTCAGTATTAAGCAGGTCAACTAATTGTTGTACTAGTTCTATTGATTCCATAAACTCTTTTTCTCTGACCAGAAGCCTGGCGTAAACATCTCCTGCTTGCTCTGTAATTACATCAAAGCTAAGTTCAGGATAAATGCCATAAGCAAGGTCTTTCCTACTGTCGCGTCTAAAGCCTGATGCCCGCGCGCCAACGCCTACCATGGAAAGATCTATGGCAGTCTTCTTTAGCACAACACCCGTATTTTTAACACGATTCAAAAAGCCGTCTTGTTCAGATAAAATCTGCACTAGCCTTTCATATTCTTTCTCGACTATGTCTAGAGTGCTGGCAATAACATTTCGCTTTTCCTCATCAATATCGAAAAGAACGCCTCCAGGCACAATCATTCCTCGTAAAAACCGGTTGCCAGCGACCTGTTCGTTGCAACGCATCAATAATTCTTTCAACCGTGCGCCAATATTATTTGGTACTGTGAAGCCGACACCGGCGCAGAGATTGCCTGTGTCACCAACGTGATTGTATAGTCGTTCAAGTTCAGCAAGGCATGTCCTGATAAGCCATGCGCGACGAGGAACGCTTTTTTCTGACAACTTCTCGACAGCCTGACAAAAAGAAAGCGTATTTGCAACTGAGCAGGCCCCACAAATTCTTTCTACTATAAACAAGGCTTCATCAACTGTTTTACCCTCTACAGCCTTTTCAATACCCCGATGAGTGTAAAACAGCTTCGCATCAAGCTGCAATATCGCTTCGCCGGCTTGACTGAACCGGAAATGACCAGGTTCAATTATGCCTGCATGAATTGGCCCAACAGCAACTTCAAAAAGCCCTTCACCCTGAGCTGTAGCAATTTTAAAATCACGTTCACCATGAATATCCGCATCGGCAGCAATATCCTTGCGTAAAGGATAAAAGCCCTCCGGATAGCTTTCATGCAAAACCAACGGTCTCAAATCAGGGTGACCTACTGGTTCAATGCCGAACATGTCAAAAATTTCTCTTTCATACCAAGCAGCTGACGGAAATAAAGGAGTCAGCGATTCATATTTCAGTTCCTCGTTAATTTCAAATTGCGCTCTTACAACCTTTATGTCATGGGCATGGCAGTCCTCAAATAAGCAATAAACTGCATATCCTTGTCCCAAAATGGTTTCATCGCAGGCAAACATAGCTGTCAATGGATTCCTGCCATTATGAGAGCAAACATTTGCCGCGGCCCTAAGGCCAGTAGATTTTACCTTAATCAAAGATGAACACCCCCAACTACTATCTGCGATGCTTCAAGCAACAAGCTGTTTAAATACGGAATCCGTTCCAGTCCCATACCTAAAGCAATTGAACCTATCAGCAACACTGCTAAAAAAGGCGTATCGGTGTGATCCAGCAAGTCGGCATAAGCCTTACGTTTAGCTCTGCCACATAACATTCTCATCACATGATAAAGAATACCAATCAAAATTCCTGCTAATAAAAATATCATTAAACTACCAAGCAAGTATTGTCCATTTTTAAATAAAGAAAAAATAATATTAAATTTACTAAAAAACAGTCCAAAAGGCGGCATGCCAAGAATAGCAAACATGCCCATAAGCAAAAATGTTGCGGTATGCGGCGCTTCTTGAACCATACCATGAATTCTCATCATATTTTTTGTTTGATATTCCTGAATAACTGTGCCTGCAATATAAAACAATACGAACTTTATCAAAGCATGATTAAACATATGCAACAATGTGGCGCCAACAGAGATGCTGCTGAAAATTCCGAGACCCACAATCATAATACCGATGTTTTCCATACTTGAATAGGCAAGAAGTCTTTTTATGTCTCGCTGCACTACCACAAAAGGGACTGCAATTGCTATAGTCAAAAAAGCAAAAACAAAAAACAAATCCATAATGAACGCAGTTCCTATAGTAGGTATTACGATAATCAGATTGCGTATCAAAACATATAGAGAACAAGTGCACAACGCACCTGAAAGCAGACCGCTTATTAAAGAAGGGGCTTCGCTATAGGCATCAGGCAACCATGTATGCATAGGTGCCAAGCCAACTTTCGTCCCGTAACCAATAAATATAAATAAAAATGCCAGTTTTGTAAGGGACGGATTAAGCAAATCACCATGTTGGCTCAGCCACAACCAACTTAAAGCTTTTTCTGTTCCCGTTGCTGTGAGCTGGGCATAATACAGAATCATCGTACCTAAAAGTGCCAAACAAATGCCAACTGTGCAAACCATTATGTATTTCCAGGTTGCTTCAAGGGCAGAGCGCGTGAACTTAAAAGAAACAAGCAAAGCCGAAATCAGCGTTGTTGCCTCAATACCTACCCACATCAGGCCCAAATTTTTCAGCAGCAAGACAAGCATCATAGTCAACACAAACATGTGATATAACGCATAATAGCGACCAATAAGTTTTGGCGTACGGCTAAGATAACCCATCTTATGCTCACGCACCAGATATGACTTAGAAACCCAGGCTGATGCCACATAAAGCACTATAACGATTAAAAGAACCCATATGCTCAAAGCATCCAGATAAAAATATTCGCTGTTAAAGACTTCTCCAGGCGATATCTGCATAAGCATTTCCACAAAAATACCGCCTACAATCGTTGCTATAATTCGGTTTAATATGTGCAAAGCTCTATTACTAAAAAAACCGCTGATGGCTATCAAGGCAAAAACAAAAGGCAGTCCTAGCATTCCGTAAATTAGTGTTTGCATTGATTCACCCCTTCAGCCGTCTAAGTACATTTGTATCTGTAGTCATGAATGATACATTTAGCCGATTTGTCAAAATAACAAGAACAAGTACTGCGACTAGAACATCAAAGAAAATACCAAGTTCAATAACTGTCGGCAGCCCCTCCGTCATTGCTAATCCCAAAAGATATATACCATTTTCCATCGTCATAAGGCCGATAATCTGCATAATAGCTCTGCTCCTCATAACGATCAGAACCAGTCCAATCAGGATAAGGCCCATGGAAGAAGCCATAATGTCTCTATCACCTATTCCAGGCAACATTTTATCTACTAAGACATATGACAACATTAAGAAAAAAGCACTTAAAGCCGTAGAATAGTTTGTATTTATATCTGCTACCAATTCGCGTTCATCAGTTAATTTGCCAACTAAACGAAAAAGCGCATAAGGAATAAGACATACTTTTACTAGAATAGTCAAAAGTCCTGGCAAAACACTGTGCAGCCCATTGCCATTGGCAAGGCCCGAAATCAGGCAGGCACCGGCAATAATTGCAGACTGCAGGCATAAGCATGCTACAGCTTTACGCAAATCCATTATGCGGTTCTGTAAAAAAGCGACAAACAATAACACCATAACCAGCTGTTCCATTTTTTTACCCCTTACTGTGCCACTATAGCTAATAGCAATAGGCCGCCTGTTGCTAACAGGTAAGCACGTATTTTGAATAATCGCATCTTGTTATTCAATGATTCCATTAAGGCTATTCCCATTGCTGTAATTATCACCTTTATTGCTAAAGGAAGAGCAATTGGTAAAAATATCAAAGAAAACAATACCATGAACAACATATTCTTTATCATACTCGCCAAATGAATAACTGCAAGCAATCGACCTGAATACTCTAAAAGCATGCATTCATGAATCATGGTAAGCTCTAAATGTGTATCAGGGTTATCTATAGGTATTCTGCCATTTTCAGACAGAAGCAAAATAAAAAAGGCAATGCACGCCAGTACTACTGCTACATTGATTTGGTTCCCGTTATTCAAAGCCATAGTATAAATATTGGTACTTCCACTCTTCAGGATGGCTGTTAGAACTGCTAAAAGCATTACCGGCTCAACACAAGTTGCTACGTATACTTCACGCGATCCCCCCATTCCACCGAAAGCAGATGCGGCATCAAAAGATGATAAAGCCATAAAAAAGCGTCCTATAGCAAGCAGACCTACAAAAACGAAAATGTCTCCAAAGGTCAAATTCGACATCATGTTAGGAAGTAAAAATGCTGCCAACATTGTACTCAAAAGATACATAAAAGGCGCCAACATAAACACAAATCCAGTATATGGCGTAATTACCGTTTTCTTTTTCCACCACTTGCGTAAATCATAATAATCCTGAGTTATATCAGCGCCCCTTCTATTTTGAAGCAGCGCTTTTGTTTTCTTAATAATACCGGAAACTAAAGGTGCAAAGGCAGCCAGCAAAAGCATTTGTAGAAAAGGAAAGAGAAAATAGTTGTAAAAACTTATATCCATATCACATTGCCCCCCAAATCAAAACCAAAACCATTGCAACCATAACGTAGCCGATATAGATTCTAACACTGCCAGCCTGAATTCGGCGCAAAAACGAAGCCGTTTTCACAAGATGATGCTGCAAAGGAATATATAATTTCTCAGTAAAGCGATCTGGAATAGTCAAAGTATAGGCCATACTCCGCCCAAAATATTTGTTCTCTTTTTGTAAAAACACAACCTCTCTTCTAGGCTTCAATAGAAAATCAAAAGCACGTCGAATCGGCTTGGAAAATCCTGTGCCGGAATATTGCTGTCTTAAAGTTGGTTCAGTCCCGCAGTTCCATATTACATCACGTTTCACAAATACCTGACCTCGATATATGATAAGCCAGGCAAAAATGGTTATAACAACTGCTGCAATTAATAAAACAAAAGTATCATAATTGAGCATGCCACTATCTTTACCCCAAATCAGAAGGTGTTCTTCGTTTAACATCTTTAAATCAGGAAGATTAGCCTCCGCAACATGTTGGGCTATTGTAACTATAGGAGAAGCCAAGATGCCGCTCACAAATATTAAAAAGGCTGGTATCAGCATTGCAGCAAGCATGAAGCGAGATACCTCATGTGCAGACTCAGCACGGCGTGCTCGTGGTCTTCCCAGAAACACGACGCCAAATACACGCACAAAACAGCCTAATGCCAAAGCACTGGCTAAGCCTGAAAGGATAAAAGCCAAAGCTGCCAGCAGTCTTACCCCTGTACCGGCATCCGCTTGTGCTAAAAAAGCAAAACTATGGAACATCAGCCATTCACCTATAAATCCGTTTGTTAATGGCAGCGCCGCTAGTGCAAGGGAACCAGTCAGAGCACAACCAGCTGTCCATGGCATTAATTTAGCAAGACCACCCATTTTTTCAATATTCTTGTCATCAACAGCGTGATTTACTGCTCCGGCAACCATGAACATAAGCGACTTCATAATAGAATGATTAAATGAATGGACAATTGCAGCTGTAAAACCTATTACAGCATATTCCTTATGTGAAGTCGTTAACAACAGCATACCTGCACCTATGGCTGCAAAGACAATACCCATATTTTCAACACTGGAGTAAGCTAATATTCGCTTAATATCTTTTTCCATCTGTGCATATAGAGCCCCAAAGAAAGCAGACAGCAATCCGACAACCAGAACTAATGCGCCCCACCAAAAATCCACTGGTCCCAAAAAGTCAAAAATAAAACGGCCAAATCCGTACACCGCTACTTTTAACATGACACCCGACATCAATGCAGATACATGACTTGGCGCTGCCGGATGAGCATTTGGCAGCCAGACATGCAAGGGAACAAGTCCTGCCTTTAAAGCAAAGCCCAAAAAAGCAGCCGTAAAAGCTAAATTGCGAGCTGTAGTTTCAGATTGTGAGATATTAAGTTCGGAGAAATTCAAACCATTAGAACCGCTGCCAACAACAAAAAAGGCTATCATAATTGCCGCAGTACCTATATGTGTCATAACGAGGTATTGATAGGCGGCCTGCCAAGTTTCTCGCTTCTCCGAATCGTGGTTAACAAGAAGGAATGAGACGATTGCCATTACTTCCCAAGATACCAGAAAGCTAACAGTACTTTGCGCAACCAACACTAAAACCATTGAAAGTAAAAATAAATTCCACAGTCCGGACAATTCACGAAGACGTTTTCCTATATAAGCAAGAGCATAATCTACAGCGAAAATACTAGTCAAAATACCTGCAAGTCCTGTAATACACAAAAATACAGAGCTCCAACCATCGATAGCCAACATGTACCTGCCAACAAAAGCGACTTTAAGTAAAGCCGTTTCTCCTGAGAGCAAATAAATACCGGCTGTAATTAATATAAGAGTGCTGCCCAAAATGCTCATAACTTGAGCGAAATAATGTGCAAATAGTTGATGTTTTCTTGGAATTAATACAGCAAAACACCCTAAGATATAACAAAATACTGCTGTTGCAAAAAATATTGGTACATAGTCTGTCAATTTCTTCAACCTCTCGATTAATCCGATTAATTTTCTATTGATTTATTATAACAATAACATATAAAATATTATTTTTCTACGATTAGGTAAACGTCATTAAAAATAAAAAGACCTGTACAAGATGTACAGGTCTAACACAACCGGCAACTTTCTATCCTCCCAGGCCGCTTCCAGCCAAGTACTTTCGACGTTTAGGGGCTTAACTACTGTGTTCGGGATGGGAACAGGTGGATCCCCCCAGCTATCGCCACCGGATTGTATTTAG
>Ga0074193_1000601_pt1 | contig 56827 bp, 28 predicted proteins | sample EPASupsiteHSE605_FD_64523 | JGI IMG/M metagenome (GOLD analysis project Ga0074193, IMG submission 64523) | Bioremediated contaminated groundwater from EPA Superfund site, New Mexico - Sample HSE6-05 | ecosystem: Environmental > Aquatic > Deep subsurface > Groundwater > Contaminated ...
AGCTCTCGACGATAATGTATGAAAAATCACCTAAAAATGAGGGGTAATGCCTTTATAAAATAGACCACTGTGAGATAAGAAGACGGACTTGTGGATCAAGACGAGTATCATCATGCGGTTCGATAACTTGAGGTTGATCTGGAATTGATGGTATCGGCTCCATAATGATGCTTGATGATGAAGAAAGACTGTTTGTAAATTCGTCTTCTGTATCACCATTTGTGTCAATTGAACCTGATCCTGGTTGAATTGGCAATGATGATAGATCTGATTCTAATTGTTTTGATCTTATAGATAATATTTTGATTCTGTTTGTGTATTCTTGTTGGAGAAGTGCTCTCTTCTTTTCTTTCCATATATTGTTATCAATAATAGGATTGTCTTGAGTTTGCTCAGAAGAATTGGATTTCAAAGCCACAATATTAGTTGTTAAGGAATTAAAATCAGCTAATAGAAGGGCTTGTTTTGATGAAACTTGAGATAAAAGAGATTCTAAGCGAGATTTTTGTACAAGGAGATTTTGATGAAGAACTACATCTTTGACAAGAGAATCTCTTTCATCTTGAAGCTCCTGGAAAATATGCGCCAACTGGTTCTGATTCTCAATAGACATTAATGACGAGGGGATTGTCATCATCGGCCTTGGAACTTTCATTGCAAACTTATTTGGAATTGTCGGAATTCTCATTTTTCTTGGAGAAATAAATGGCAAATCAGAATCAAAAACAATCGATGTTTGTGAATAATCACCAATAAATACCTTTGACTGAGGGAATACCGAATAAAATTGAATTACAATTGATAGCAAATCGATCGAATCACTAATATATCGCAATTGGTTTTCAACTTTTGGCTCATTATGTTCCATAATTCTACTTATTGATTGCTTAAAAGATAATAAACTGTTGATACTAATCTGGTTAATTGTTGGATAACCAGAGAAAAAAGCAAGCATCTGTTCAATGTGTGCTGTTTTGGGCAAAAAATCAAGAATAAGAGAAAACTGAAGTTGAATCTTGTTATAAAAACTCGATAAGCATAGCTTTGATTCAATAAAAATTGCATCTATTCTGTTGTGTGCCAAACTCAAACAATTATATAGGTCAATGGGACTCCTCTTCATTGGGTGTAGATCTCTCATGAGTTTTCTAGCTGATACAATATATTGAAACATGGGCTGGGAGTCATTAATATCGAATAAAGAAACAGTATTCATTAATAATAGTGAGTTAATCAAGTACTGAGAATACAATATGGTATTTAAAACTCTATGCGAAGAAAAATAAATGTATGATATTTCAGATAACTCATAAATCTTCGTAGCAAAAAAATCTCTGACTTCTAAAAACCTTTCAATTTCATAAAGTGCATACAAGTTTTCAATCAATTTATGCTTCTCATTGATTTGACTCTTGTATTCGATTACTAATTGGAAAAACCTATTCAAAGACTGTATAGAAAAACCACCATATCTTATATAAAACAAATACCTCATTATAAGCCCATCTTGAGTACAATTGCTTAAAAGTGATTCAATACTTTCAAACAAATTATTAAGATCAACTATTTCAACTTTCCAGTGGGTATTCATAAAATAGTCAACTGGGCTCATTGCTTCATCATTTATATCAAAGTCTTCTTTGATATTAAGCATTTTGATCGATTGTAGAGTACGAAGACATTTTTTATATGTTTGAAAAATGGAAAACACTTGAGAATGAAGAGATGGAGTACTCATTGGCTTTGCCTTAGATAAAGAAAATACAGAAGAAAAAACACTATCAAGGTGTTTGATCTCATAACACTTATCAGAATCTGACGTTTTGTCATTTATATAACCAATAATAAAAGCTTTGGAGCTTTCAATCGGTTCAATAGAGTTCATTGACTGCAAAATCTCCCTTATTGGAAATAGATCATTTGATGAATCTTGACATTCAATAACTGCTTTGACCAAAAAGTTCATCCATTTGGATACATCTGCCAGCGAATTAATCGAGTTATTCATGAAATTGTGCTTAAAAAGAGCAAAATAATCGCTTTTCAATGTTTCAATACTTCTTTGCTGAGATAAAAGACTTTCTTTTCCAAAATCTCTTTCAGATAACCTGTCAGATGCCAATAATAGTCTGCAATAAATTGGTTCAATAATTGAATGCTTTGAAAGAACGCTTTTCGAAAAAAGCTTTTCTTCAAAATACCGAAAGTATATAAGATTAGAAATATTTGAATAAGATATTAATGAACCATAATCCATGAAAAGCATGAAAACATGGAGGCTTCGAATTGTCTGAATTATTTTTGATGCTTCATTAAGAACAGGATCGTTTGAAACATGCATTTTCCCATGCAAATAACGGAATTTCATAAAAGAATCACTCGCTAACAGAACTTGTTTGATATGGACCATTTTTTTTGGCAATGCCTCAAATAACTCCAATAAAGGTGTCAGCAAGAGGTCTTTCTCTCTTGCACATAAAAGAGTATATAGATGGGAAACAGAATCTAATAATTTGGTAATACTTGGGATAATAATTCTATCTGATGTCAAAGAGGTTCCTTGATCGGCTTCAATTAATGTAATGCCAGAATTCTGAAGATCTATGGATATTTTCGAAATCATTTCAATATATTTCGATGATTTTGCAACTGTTGGTTTAAATAGTGGATCAAATAATTTTATTTCTGTCTGAGATATATGAGGAATGGATAATGTTAGAGTCTGAGGCTTGTGCTCTTCAGGGAAATTTGATCCGAGTCCATTTAAGAGTCCGATAATATTTAAGATCTGTGCAATGGGAACAATTGTTCCATAAACGGAATTTACCAAAGTGGAAATCTCCTCATACTGTGGTTCTCCATTATTCTCCATGCTACTAATTAAATTTTTCAATTTTCTAGATGAGTCTAGAATACTCACAAAATTCGATACACAATCAAATGGAGGCGTTAATTCCCCATATTTCTGAATAAAATCAGAAAAAACAGAATATATTCCAGATTTTTCTATTATCTCATTCTTTTCAATTAGCATTGATTGCATTTTAAGTACAGATTCAAACAAGCAACATAAATGATATGATAAATCAAGAGACTTAAGAAAAGAAGAAAATTCGCGATTAGCTAAATAGAGATTATGAGACACTAAATCAGGTTTCGGGGGGACTATATCCTGGATTAATGTGAGATAGTAAGCAGCTAAAATTGGTTTCTCACTTTCACAGTCAAGATTAAGGATTTGAGTTATCAATTCCTCGACCCTTTGAGGAAAATCATCATGACTAATCGGAGCAAAATAGGGCTCTGACACAGGAGCCAGAACTCTTCCAACTCCACGCCTTCCTCTTCTTCCGCCTCTTCCTCTTCTTCCTCCTCTTCCATGTCTTCGTGTGGGCACAGATGATCTTTTTGGCTCATCATCATCAGATGGTGATTCTTCTTTTGATTCTTCAGATTCTGTTGCTAGATTAGAATTGTTTTCTTTCTCTTTATCCTCTTGTGACTCTTTAAGAGAATCAGATAATTCTGATTCATTAATTCCATCTTTAATAACTTTTTCCTCTTCTTCAAAGTAGTTCTTTGGTTCCGTCCTGGTATCAGGTTTATCGGAATTCTCACTATCTTCAATATCAGAACATTGCGATTTTTCACTTTCTTCATCATTTGAATCATACTTTGAGCTACTATATCTCCTCCTATTTTTGATAAAGGTTCCAGGAATATCTTCAAATAGAGAAAACATATTCTTACTAATCTGTTTCCCCAGTAATGCAGCTTTAAAATCCATAACACAAAGTATTGTCGCCGTAAATGATTCCCTTCCTTTCTCTTTTTGATCATTCATCTTTTTCGGTAGAAGCTCTGCCATTGATTCATAAAGCTTAAGTAGCCTAGATAACTTTCTTAAGACACAATTGCATGATCTTGGGAGAAGTTGAACCTTGAGTGAAGCTATTTGTGCTGCTAAAGTCTTCTTTTGTCTTTGAAACTCGTTATATAATCCATTAAATACCTCTTTAAATTTGTCTGATTGAAAGTGCTGATTCAAAAGTTGTATTTGCTTATTAAAATATGCTCTATAGACACTAAAAGCCTCAATAAACTTATTTTCATCTATTTTGGAAAAAGCAGCAACAAATAATGTACAAATACTCTTTAAACCGTTTCTAGCTCCATCAAGTGATAAATTTTCATTAATTAAATCACTGTATAACTTTTTATACATCTCAAGACCATTTGATAATAACTGAAACTCAGCAGGTTCGATATACTTAGTTTTTTGAATAAAATCATAATACTTTTCCATCAAACCACAACAATTCAATATCATATCAGTGTTTTCTGCATAAGAATCATTGATAAATCGCTGTCTAGCAACATTGACAATTAAGCAATAATCTAAAATATTATCATGGTTCAATTTTATAAATTCCTTGATTTCAGGAGAATTAATATTAATACTTTGTTCGGCAGGGGTGTATAATGGTTTTATACCCAAAATTCGCGACTTAGGAGGCATGAAAAAATTGGAAAGTGACAATACAATAAAACACATTTTTACTGGGTAATCTGGATGATTTTGCTCACTACAGAGTACAATTTAGAAGCACTAATAGGCTTTGAAAGGAAACAGTTCATTCCTGCACTCAGACATATTTCTTCGTCTTCTTTCAAATTGCTCGCTGTCATAGCTATTATTGGAATGCTGGAATATGGTGCATTCAAGGCTCTAATTATTCGGCATGCGGATGGTCCATCAAGCTCTGGCATTTGTTGATCCATAAGCACTAAATCGTAATAATTCTTTTTCAATTCTTCAATCGCTTGTCTCCCATTATCAACAATGCTATATGTGCATGATAACTTATCTAGAATCCTCGCCATTACTATTTGATTTGTTGCTGTGTCATCAGCTACAAGCACTTTCATTCCAAGTATTTCGGATTTATTGGCCTTTTTATATGATTTTGAGAATTTTTTCATTTTACATGAGATTAAAAGACTTCGGATTTTCGATGGAACTAATGGTGGATTCATCAAATCAAAATCATCAGGCTTGAGCAATTCAATATTAGAAGATATAATCACTATTTCAATTTGAGACCATTTCTTTTTGTAAGCTTTTGCAATTTCAATTGATTCTGCATCGTCATCAATCACAAGCATGGCAATAATTGATGTTGCTTGCTTCTCATTAATAATAATCGCATATCCGAGAGAATTCGCTAAATCCACAATACTTGATAATAAACTATGTTTCGACAAAACTAAAATATCCATTCTATAACTGAAAAGACGAGGAGGAATATAAGCAACGCATGTGGCTTCAAAAGGAAGTCGTACAGAAAATTTGGCTCCTTTGCCCTCTTCACTAACTAAAGTAATTGTTCCATTTATCAAATGTAAAAGCTTTGATATTAAAGATAATCCCACACCACTTCCTCCATATGGCCGTGTGATTGAAGAGTCAAGTTGGGTAAATGGTTCAAATATTGCTTTTTGGTTTTCGGGAGAAATCCCAATTCCAGTATCGGAGACACATAAAACAAGTTGCTCATTTTGATAGAATAAATCAATATGGATCTTCCCACTTTCAGTGAATTTAACAGCATTTGATATTAAATTTCCTGCAATACGCATTAAAAAATGAGGCTCTCCAAAACAAAGAAGCGGAAGATCAGGAGGACAATTAAACTCTAGGCTAACTTTAGCTTTTTTAATTGATTTATATGCCTTCTGAAACAAAGGTTCAATAACTTCTAATGGAGCAAAATTAACCATTGATGGCTGCATTTTCTTTTGATCTATTTTCGCCAAGTCAAGAGTATCATTCAATAACTCTAAAAGACGTTCAAAAGACTGCTCAACACATGAAACAAGAGTCTTCTGTTCATCATTCATCTTCGTCCCAAACAAAAGCTCAAGAAGTGAAAACATTCCATTCAATGGAGCCCGAATTTCATGGGTCATATTAGCTAAAAACAATGACTTGGCTCTACTAGCTTCAATTGCTCTTTGTTTTTGAAGCTCTAGACTCTCTGCAGCTGTTTTAATCTCAGTCAAATCGAAATATACGCCGAAAATTTCCCCAGGTGTCGTACTATGACTACCTCTTAGCAATATCCAATGTACTTGATCAAAAAGAATTGGAATCTCCATTTCAAAGGGCTCTCTCGTATCAAGGCATTGCCTAAATGCTTCTTTTGCTGCAGTCTGATATTCATGAGATATATTGTGATCGATAGATGTCCAATTAAGCTGAAGAGGCTCAAAAGTAACAGGTCCACATGTAAAAATTTTTTCTGGGTAATGTTCATCATGAAAAACCCATTGAACAACACTTGAATGGAATAATGCTAAATCTACGAGTTCTTGTACTTCTTGAAGCTCTTCCATCGTTTTTTTCTGGGCTCCAATGTTAAGTGCTACAATTAAAGCAGTATTAACTGCACTTTGGTTGAATATCACTTCATAATATGAGTAGTTTCCTTCAGATAGACGCATTTGTAAAACCTTTTTAATATGAATTTGAGTTGGAATAGAAAAAAGAGAATCATGAAAAATTTTCTTATCAGATTCATGGACAATGCTCTCAATATCGGAAATACTCCCATTACCATATTCATTTCTCGAAATTGAAGATATAATTTCATGTGTTTGCAAATCAACCAGCCATATGGCAAATAAATCTTCAGCAGCCGATAATAATGTGTCGTCCAAATTATCACCAACCATATTTTTCATTTGAGTTAATTCTTGAACACTAAAAATAAAACCAAGAAAATGGTGTCCTGGAGACTCTGTACATACAGCAGAATACCAAACTGGTTCATCATTGGAGTTCCTTAAACGAAAAGTAGTTATGCTATCCAGATGAATGTGGTGGAGTACATGAACATCATCTGGATATACAAGTCTCATTAATGAAAGAACAGGTTCAGAATACCCAAGTTCTTTTGAAAGGGACGAATCGCTCAGAGAAATCAAGCTGTGAAGCTTGTGAAGCCCAAGATGTTTAGAAGCGAGTTCAATATCACTATTAACTGCTTTAATCTGCTCTTCTGTGTTTTTAAACATGGATAAATCTTCAACAAAATGTGTACTCACTATACACCCTAAAACATCATCGAAAAAGTCTTTTCTTGTTTGTCCAAGCCACTTCCCACTTCGATAGAAATTCATTGTTCTGGTTGTTTCATCAACATCTATCTTCTTTGAAGAATAATCATTTTCGTTTTGATTATTTTGCTTCATTTCTTTGTTAAAAATACTTTGGAAGGAACTGGGGAATATCTCACGATTTTTCATTTCAGGCTCCTCGATTGTGGCTTCCTTTGTTTCAAACAATTCGAAGCAGTTTGTAGCTTCCAATAATTTGTGGAGTCTCTTTAATGTTCGAGAGTCTTCACTTGAAGAAATGTTTACATGATAAAACACAGTCAAAAATGTTGAAATAATTACAAAGAGCCTCTCAGGTCCTCTCAGGATAAAGCCCTTCCGATTAATAAGTAGCACAATAGAGTATCCGGTCCTTCCGACTAAAAATTTGTAACAAGCAGCTCTAAAACCATTCATATTCCTTACAAAAGCTGTTTGTCCAAAATTTGTTGGCTTAATTTGGTCTAAAAGCTGATTAATTGTTTCTTTTTCAATATCTCCACGATAGCATGATTTGACTTGCTCAACCTTGTTGCACTCTGTGCAATAAAACGAAAGAGCTGAAAGATTTAGCTTCAAATAAACAGTTTCAACAAAATCACGAAACGCATTCTTGCTTGGTTCTAACTTCAACAAATTAGTAATCATTCCAATGAAAATCATATAGAATCTTCCATAAGTGAATAAATGGAATCCAATTGATGAACTTTCCCTATCTGAACTCAAAACAAGATTTCCACGAGGAGTTACTGCTTTAAAAACTGATGTTTGGTTGTTTCTTGGTGCTATAAATACTTTGCATGGTTGTCTTTCGCCTGTAACATCAGAAATGAACTCGCCATAATCATAATTCAATTGATCATAAAAATTAATATCTGGAATGTAGGAATCAAGGTATATAACACATCCAAAATATTGAGATATTGGCATATAAATAAATCTTACAACAGTCTTTGCTACTGGATAATACTTATACAAACATAGAATAGATTGATTCTCCGCTCGAGCCATTGAAGCCAATTTGCTCATATAATCTTCATCATAATGTTGTCCACTAAATGGAGTAATGCGTCTATTATTACTATCAAGGAAAAAAAATTGAAAATTCTGGCTTTTTGAATCAACTTTTAAAGGGATAATCTCAAAAAATAGAACAATCAGTATAAAAAGGAAAGAAAATACTGGAATCATAATATACATCATTAATCTATTCAGTGTGAATACTATATTTACCCTTTTTGCTAATGGTTGAACCTTTCTAAAATTATTAAAACCAGATGTCCTATTAGTAAGCACATATTGAGAACTTTTTATCTCCCCAATTATTAACTTAAAGCCATATTTGTGAATGCACTTAACTGTATCTTCAAATCTGTCGAAATCACATTCAAAAGATACTATTTCATTAGACAAATTAATATTCTCATATAAGTATAAATGGTTTAATGATAAACAATTAAATATCTTTGTTGTAGAATGTAAAGACTGGCCATGAAAAAAAAGAAAAAGAAGAATCGTACCCATTTTGAATGTTCTACAAAATCAATTTAAATAGTTTATTTTAACAATTTTTGTAAATTATTGAAAACAACAATATTGCCCTTTTTCCCCCCGCCGATTAGGCAATTTTGACCTGTTACATAACACAAAGTTGTGCACATGAATGTGTTCCAATATGTAGGCTTTTCAATATTTAAATAGTATAGTTCAAATACATATATTTTTCCTGATGATGAAGATAGGGCACAAAAATCAAATCCAGCATTGTCAGACCACATCTCGCACTCAACAAATATTTCGTTTGTATGTGTTTCATTTAAAAGCATTCCATTGATGTTATAAAGCTTTAAAATGTTACTATCAGAATTATTTTCAATATAAACTAATAGAAATCCCCACGATGGAGATATTCTAATAATCTTTGGAACACCTTTTCCAAGAGATACAACATGTTGAACATGCTTTTTTCGTATTGATACTATTTGTAGTAATCCTCCTTTTGAACAAGAAACCACCAAATCAAACGAATGATTTATATCGCAACAGTATATATCATCTCCATTAGATCTGGTAAAGAATTCTTGCTGATAAATATTCGACAATGACCAAATATGAGTCGTACCATCTTGACAAGATGCAACAATATAATGAGAATCGCATGAAAGCCCAGTAATTTGACTAAATGTCGGAGATGTTTCAGAACATGCTCCTTTACTCTCAACAACTAAAATTGATCTTCCTGATTGCGAGACCTGGATCCATTTTGAATTATCTACAAACTGGGGAGCTATTGGATTTGATAAACTATATGATGAATGACATCCTACCTGAATATCATCAACAAAATCAACAACATACGAAGAATAATTTGATGGTGTAACACTATAGATTTGGATTTTATTTGGCACAATCATGACAGCATAAAGGGAAAGAATCTTTGTATTACATAAAGGAAAAGCAAATGTATCTTTGGAGACTGCCATAGATTTAGGACTGGCTCTCTGAGGATGAGGGGCTGTGAATAACTGAGTTGGAATTTGGCCAACTTCTAAAAGAACTGTTTTTATTTGTTTTTGTCTAATATTTGTCATGCTAGATTCATCAGACCATATACTTTCATACAGCATTGGATCATATACATTATCAGAACTTATTGCATTATCTCCAATTTGCTTAAATCCCCAAATGAGATCAATCCAGTTATGTAAACTCTCCGACACATAACGACTTTCTAGTGCTTTTCGATGATGATAAACAAAATCTATTGGACTTTTTGCCCAATTTGGAAGAATAACATCACTGCCTCCTTCTAAACCCAAATCAAAATTTTCAGAATTCATTAAAAACTCTGGTAAAAAATAAAACTCTGGACACAATTCACTGAATGAGTGCAAATGATTAATACAAAGCTTATATGATTGAGTTATAGATTTGAATAAACGATTTGGATTGTCAAATTTCCCGCCTTGAAGTTGAACATGAAGTGTGGTGAAAGGCTCCATTCGAATAAGCCAAGAATATAACTGCATAGGGCATAAGGGCGCTGTTTGATAAAGATATGTAGATTGAAGATCAATTGAACTTTCAACAGCTTTCTTTTTAAAAACTTCAAGCCTCGAAGGATTAATGGCCCCCATTGGTTTGGATAAATCTCTATAAATATTTACATTGTTTAGATCCAATACTTCAGAATCATAATCTGATAATACCCAAGGCATTAATGGATACTGTGATTGACAGTTGAAGGTTCGCCCTGAATAAAAATTAAGTAAAAGTAAGTATGAGAAGTTAGATATTTTCCCATTAATCCAGTCATTGGTAATACTTGAAGATAACAAATATGTTTTTGGCAAACTAGAATACAATTTAAATCCTCTGATTCTGTATTTTTCTAAACACCTTAATACATTAATAACACTTGTAGAAGAGAAATTAACAAAATATGATGCTCCTTTAGATGTAAAAATCTCAAGTGCAGTTTGCTGATGCAAATATGGTCTTCTCCAAATATCTTCAACACTACTAAAAGGAATAATTTTCTGACTTGTAGAAACCTGAATCCTAATACCATATGAGGCAACATCAAAACTACCTTTAAGATTTAGCGTTAGATATATAAGCTCACATTCGAATGATGAATCTATTTCCTCAAAATATTGAGAATTTTTGTTCTTTTTGATCTTTTGCAAACTTAAAGGATCAAAATCAGGAAACATAAAATATCTCCGAATTGGATGTTCTAAGAACAAAGAATTAGATTGGGTTATATGCTTTTCATATAATTGATTTGCTATTGCTCCGCTGCCAGAATCCCTTTGGAGCGAAGATTTTAAATGGGAATTGAAATACCGATTACTTTTCATTTTCAAAGGGTAGTTATGGCACAGAGTTCTATCTCTAATCCGGTGCAAAAGTTCTTCAGGTTCGTCAGAAACCATGAAATGCCATGGAGATCCAATATTTGTCATTTCTTTCCATGTTAGATATAACCTAGACATTAATCTCATAGATCTATACATATCTTCTTCAAAACGTTTTTTAGAAAGAGAGATGGCTTTTTCAAATACAATCTCATTCGTTGAAAAAATTAGGCTACTCCCTCGAATCTTATTAATCAATGAGATAAATGCAGTTATTTGAGAAATAGTTCCAATATCTTTCTCATGAAATGAGACATTGGAAAATACGGATTCCAAAGCTAAGACGACTTTGGGGTATGATAATGGAACAGGCAAAAGACTTGATGAATCAAAATTAGATTGTATTGAACAAAAAATTGCAAAATGCAAAGCTGGCATTTGATAATCTGAGACTGATATTGTTTGAAGGTGTCGTAAAGCCTCATTTGGATGTGATTTAAATACTAATCCACATAGAACCAAATCGTAATGAAGGAATTGTAAATTAGGATAATTTTGAAACAATATCAAAGCCTCTTGTGCTAATACAGCATCTAACCATGTTTCTTTTGAAAAACAAAGTTTACCAATGGGTTGGCTTTTCGATTCATTGTATTGTTCCTTCTGAGCTGCAGAAAGGTCTTCAACAACATCATAAAATGGAGAACGAGAAAAACATTGACTTAGGGCGGATGATGTTAAATCATAAGTATAAAAAATGGCCCCATAACACAATGGTAAAATAATATTTGCCATATCCTTCCTGTTACAATGATTAATGAGATATGACAGAAAAGGACGAAGCATTGATTTTGAGTACTTCATGTCAAAAATGGTAATTGTGGAACATATTTGGTCAATGTTGTTTGTTTGTTGTGATGATAGAAAAGAATATAGTTTTTCGTGAATAGATAAACTAGAACATGAAAAAATTTCAAGAAGATAAAAAAGCCTTGAAGGTACTTGGGTAAACTCATAAAAGAAAACAATTCTAGATGATACATAATCAATCAACTCTTGTTTAAACTTTTTAATCAATGAACACAAAATATTCAAGAAATGAAAATAGCCTGAATTGACTTTTGATAAAAAAAACAACAAAGTAGATTCGATGGCCAAACATTCTGGAATAAGGTTATCGATAATATTAGCATGATATTCTATTTGAATGTCATTTAAAACCCCCTTTTGGTGTATCAAAATAAGGATTTCAACATATTGTATTAATAAATCCTGATTATTATACTTCATTATATATGATATCTGATCAAATGATGGTGATAAAGAAATCGTTGAATTCGATTTAATAGAATTGAATGCTTGATACAATATTGACATTAAAGACTTAATAAATTCAATTTTTGATGGCAACAGCATAACACAAATAATAGAATTCAATGTTTTGGAAAAAGAGTCATCTGAGAAACAAAACAATATAAACGATGATAGTTCATTAATAAGAGAATCATATGGAGCATCAGGACATATTCTATCTCTAATCGATATCAAAATCGGGAAAATATCTATTGAATTAAAAAACAACTGTCGGAAATCAGGTGCAATGTTTATGATCCATTGTTTAATTATCTCTTTCTGAATCGGAAATTCTGTCCTTTTCCATATTGAGTAATTTAAAACAATAGATTTCATCATACTTTTCTGAAGCTTCGTATTATCAATACTCCGTAAAAGTGTAACAAATCGATGAAAAAGTGGTATTGTTAAGTGTATTCTGTTGCATTGACAAAGAAAATGAGATATCATTTGAGCACATTTTTGTGAACAAAACTCTTTTTGGAGATTTACATTGCATTGAAATAGCAAGGTTAAAAGATCAACTATTTGAAGTGAAAGACACCCATATTCAGAGCCAGAATCTGTTGAAAGATCAAGCTGTGTGAATAATATTAATAGGGATTTAATGTCGATAATATGTTCAAATATTTGGGGAAAACGTAATATTGGGTACATTGTTGATTTTGATAGTTCGAAAGAATTTCGTGTTGAAGTGGAGTTGCATTGAAGAGAAACTGATCCTGCATGATCTGGAAACCAAAAATAATAATATGGCTGATATTTCTTAAAGAAAAAAGATGCATTGCCGGCCATATCTTGTTTTGGGAATGATCCTAGTCGGAATAACCCCATTGAATTGATATGCATAATTGGTATTTTATTTCTTGTCTGAGAACATAATCCAAATGAGCAATTCAATGGCCCACTCTCAAAACCAGACCAATTAGAAAAGTAAGCCTCACTATCTACTCCTTTACAATAAAATGACAAATATACTCCTTGGTTTTGATAGACAAATGATGCTGTGATCCATTCCCAAGATCCAATGGCATGAGATATATCAAAAAAAAACTTTTGCATCCCATTTTCATTTGAGAAAGTAACTTGGATTGAAGCAAACATCAAATTGAAAGTAATCGAATTCCCACTTAAATCAGTTAGTTCAAAAAATTTTGTATTATTGGAGAAGAAAAATGGCTCAATAAATGCATAATGGCAAATACAGAACCCGTTCGATATTGGAATTAGGTCAATACCTGATACATCAAACTTGTGAGATCCCCATGATAATGAAACAAACACAGATGGTATTGACATGGATTTCGATAAAACAGATGAAAAATGCTTGATTAATCGTTGGCGAAAATTGATTGAAATACTTTTATGTCCAAAACACATAATATCAATATATTGTCGAAGAACGGATGGAGATGTTATGTGAGAATGAATAAGTGTTAGTATTGATAAATATTGATTGAGAATATCTTCATATGATGACGATAAATGTATCTGTTTCACTTGATTTATTAAGAAAACATCAAAATGATTATCATGCATTACACTTCTATTATAAAGGGACTTTTCAATCATTGACTTGATTCTCTTTAAAGTTAAAAGCAAATCATCCACATTGTCACACCAATGAAAACATGAATCTAAAAACAATGGAAAACGAATAGGACTGATATAATTCTCAACTGTATCATTTGCTAATATCTTGAAAAGTTGATCTCTTATCTGATTATTAAACTTGGGATTTGTAAAAGATATAAGATCTTTAATAAATATTTCGATCCTCTTTGAATCCAGAGGAAATTCTTCTAAAGATACAGACAAATAATTTAAAATTAACACTAAAAGTTGGTATCCGTTGTCATTCTTTGGGATTTTATAAATGGTTTTAATAAAGCAATCAATCATATCGGAAAAAAGGTGTACATGTGATTTGTTTTTGTTGATACTATTACGGATCGTGGTTAATAGAATAATAGAAACGCCTATGTAATTATCATTCGATAATTTCTCTCCATTAATTAAAAAACAACTACTAACACCAGAAATGAAAGCAATCCCGAAACCACATTTTTCAATGTTAAGATATTCAATAAGAATACGATTTGAAACTGTCTGTAGGGAAACTTCATAAAAAAATGAAAGAAATGTACTAACGAATGAAGGAATTGAAAACCAAGAGTTGGCGATTTCTGCTCTTTGAACAACTTTGTTAATAAACATAATTATTAAACTCCGAGAAAACTCGATAAATACCCTATTGTTAACATCTGAGCTTTGATGAAGGTATTTAAAGAAATTCGAAAAACCAGAAAAAACTTGAACAAAATCTTCGCTAGAAATCGAGTTGTTGTTAATTCGAGGAAACATATCATACAAAACTTTAAGAACATGAATATACACAGTTGGTCGTGCAGATATGACATTAATCAAGGTTACAACAGGTTTAAGTTCTTTTTCAATTAATACTTCAACAAATATCCTCCTCAGATAACATATTTGTGGATTAAATGAGTCGATCTCAGTAAATAACAGCGAATTCGCAAAATATGAAACTACGCTAGTCATTTCGCTTTCATTTAAACTCATAACTCGTATAATGGTAATAATCAAATAATAAAATGCATAAATTTTGAAAGGTAATAAAGATGATTGTAAGAGAATATAACAATTCTTTAAAAAGCTAGAGAACGATTGTGGAATTTCTATTAAAATACTAGATATTAGAGCAAAAACATCATTTAGGCTTCTGGATATCATAATACAATCATAATCTGATTTATAATAATCAGGGTAAGTATTCTGATCAATGTCAAATTCAGGAATCTCTTCAACAAATTCTAATAATGGATTAACATACTGAAATGGCTTTAAAGAAACACAAAAAGAATTCTCTTCTCGGTTAATCTGAAAAGAATCATCATTAACTATGTCATATAGTGAATGAGGAAACTGCGCCACAATAGATGACATTGTATCGATTGGCATTGATTTACATATAATTCGAAAAAATCTGAGAGCTGTTGGGTTGAGCATTATGACATCATTAGCAAGAATACTAATTATTTCACATCCATCATTTTCCGAAATAAAAAGCTTTCTTTCGTTGATCGAGCTATAAAAAGCTTCAACGGTTGATATTTCTTGCGGTTCAGATTTAGAAATTGGTATCAGGCGAGCAATATATGAAACAAAAACAGATATACGGACTTTTGATATTTGTATTGACCCATGACATATCCCTTTAAGGATTTGAGATATATCCTTAGGATTGAAATTCTTTTGGCGAGTGTAAAACTCTATTAGGTTCAATAGAATTGTGCAACAAATATCGTTTGATGAGGCAGAGCAGAACTTTGACAATGAGTTGGATATATTTGATACACCAGCAATATGTTTTCCATTTTCCCAAGATACTCTCCAATGAATATATGCAAAAATACAATAGCATTTAAAAAACCATTTCTCATCTGTACTCCATTCATTTTTATTTATAAATTGCTCAAGAATATCCAAAGAGTAAAAAAAGCAGAATTCTGAAGACTTCAAGCAAAGACTAAAAGAATTCCCATTATTTTCAACTTTAAGTCGTGGAAAAGAAAAATTATCGGTAAAAAGAGATTTTAAGTCATTTGGAATCAACTCTGGCATTTCCATGAATGAAATAGCCCCCAAAACCTCGAAATCACTCATTTTACTGCTGGTTAACGATTAAATAAATGGATGACGAATATAGTTATAGTGCCACATCGAATCCAGGGCACTTTGATACATCAGAGACTGTTCAGATCAGTGGCATGGCGCTTCTTAAAATGCTGAAACATGCTCAAGCAGGAAATCCTAGTGAAATAGTTGGGATTTTGCTTGGGAGTTTTATTGACGATTACACTGTGAGTCTTGTCGATGTTTTCCCAATGCCTCAGACTATTGTTGGAAATGGAACTATTTTATATGACGATCCATATGTTATTCAAATGTCGACATTGCTTCGTAAAGTTGGACGAAAAGAAGAAGTTATTGGGTGGTATAAATCTCATCCAAGTGCTGGTGTTTTTCTTTCAGGTGTAGATACGAATACTCAAACTCAATGGGAGAAACACAATCATCGATTTATTGCTGTGGTTCTCGATTCTGTTCAAAGTGTGAAAGGGAAAGTAGTTATAGGAGCTTTTAGGTGTATGATTCAGTATCAATACCAAGCCCAAGATGAACCGCGCGAAACCACTTCTTTTGTTGGAATGCTAGAAAAACCCTCTACAAAGTCAATTGTTAGAGGACATGGAAGACAGTTTTACTCTCTTCCCATTACCTACCGAATGAGCTTGGTTGAACAGCAAATGCTTATGTCTCTTAATCGGCCAGTATGGACAACAGGATTTGAACTTCAGCCATATGTTGATAATGATAAAAAATGTACAGAAAGCATTATGAAGCTCTCCACATATGCTCCAGAATATAGATTATCGATAATTGAGGAAGAAGGGATGAGTGAGGCTGAACTTCTTGCCAGACATGTGGGGAAGATTGATCCCCAAGCTGTTTTAAAGCATAACACAGATGATATTGCCAATAGAGAATACATTCAGCTTATTAGACTTCATCAAAATATTAGTACTTTCTAAAATTTGTTCTATAAATAACATTTATTCATTTCCTATTATTTCTTGATCCATTCCACTTTCTTACGCTAAGAAGTGTAATCGGCAAAACTTGTAATAAGTTTTGCTCTCTTTTGATTGATCTAAACTCAGGGTTTGATGTGGTTTTTGGTCTATTCTTTTCTTTTTCAACTACTTCAACTCTAATGGATTGGGTGGGTGTCTTGGATGATGACTTATAGGTTCCTGTATCGTTTTTAATAGTTTTTGTACTTGAGCGACATGATGTAACTGTTAAGCATGATAACTTTTCGGAACCATGGCTGATTCCAAGCTGAGCTTGAACGAGGTTTTTGATTTTTCTCTCCCTGCGACGACGAATTGTATCTATCTCGACATCTCTTGGCGAATTCAGCCTTCTTATTTGAATTGATCGAAGGGATCTTTTCAATAAATATTCTCCTCTTTGATCTTGATTGTTGTGTATGTCATATGTTTCTTTAAAAACTGCGCTATTTGTATTCATAACCTGGCTGGATCGAGCATTATTAGAGTCCTCAAACTGAATAGAATCACCAATTCCAATGGACTCTTCTTCTTCGTAATATGAATAATAATCCTCTTCTTGATCAGCTGTGGGTTCAATTGATGTATCCGGATTAATAATATCAACCCTCTTCCTATTAATACCAATGATAGTTGGAATCTGATCAGCATTTTCAATTTCTTTGGCTTTAGCACTGATATCATCTGATTCACTATAATATGTTTTCGAAAATAGGGACCCGCCCACAAAACCACTCTTAGGAGAAAATTTTGTTTCAGTTCCATCATTTAAAGTTGTATTATTTGTCATAGGCATATACTCAATAATTTCTTGATATTCCTTGACTTCAGTTAGTGATTGACCATCTTTTTTGGTGTTTTGTCTGATCTCTGATCTTATCACTTTATTAAGATTTTCTGTAATTCTAGATTCTCCTATATGTGGAATTATTGCCATATTATCGATATTATCATTATTAATCCCATTATTTTCGACAAATTTGTCATCCGAATCATACAAAAACCCATCAGCTCCTTGGTCATACCTGACAATTGATTTATTGTCTCCATTGAACTCATATTGTTCATGAGTTTTGTTTCCATTCATTCCATGTGTTTCTTTGTTATCACTAATCGAAACTACACTTTGGTGAATCTCATCAGTGTGATGGTTTTCATTTGAATTATCTCCAAAAACTCTTGGGATTGTATTTTTTCTTAAGGAATCCTTAATTATATGAACTTTTTTCTCTTTGCTATTGTGATCACTAGATTTTTGATACTCATTAATATTTTGTGAATCGCTATCAATTTCCTTTTTAGATCCTATTTGTTTATTACGGGGCGGCCGAATTAAATTCTCATTGGATGGTTGGGTTGGGTTGATACTATTCATTTCTGTTTGAGATGATTTTTTGGTTTTTGTTGTAGATTTTTCTGATTTGGAATTAATCACATTTGGTTTTTTGCTGTCATCTTTGAGTATTTCATCATTGTGATTGGTATTAACTCTTGAAAAACGCTTTAAAGATTCTTCATTTGTTGTTTGTTTTTCATATGAAGAAGACCTATTGGATTTTGTGTTACCATTTATATCGTGTTCAATTACAGATGTTTTTCGAGAAGAAAACGCCCTTTTCGATGATTTAACATTCAATTTGCTTCTTTTTGATTTATGAGATTTAACAGTATTTTGGCTATCATTATTTAATTCTATAATATCTTCATTGCTTTCTTCATCTATTTCTTCAACCTCATTACCAAAAACACTGTCAATGTTGTCAACTGTGGAATTCTGATGTGAATCTTGAAGATCACCAATTAACATAGAATCTTCATTGTCTGATTCGATAATATTAGGAAGCACTTCTGATGTTTCGTTTGATATAAGAGAAATTATGTCGCCAGGCATTGATTTGGTTGACTCTACTCTTTGAATCTGAGGTCCGTTTTTACTATCATGTTGCCTCCTTCTTCTTGCTCTATTTGCAAAAAAGTCATCAGCAATAATACTGCCTCCCAATGCATCACCTTTGGCTGAAGTACCATGTTTTTGAAGCATATTTTCTGATGACTTACTTAAATCTTGTTTTAATTCAGAAATACTATTAGCAGTGGTGCTTGATCTTTTAATTTTTTTCTTCTTCTTTTTCCAGATTTGAGCAAACAAATCGTTGTTAATTTTGGCAAGTTCTTTTCTCTTGATAGAATAATAATCAATCTTAATTAGCTCAGATGCTGCTCTTTTAGGAAGTTTTGGTATCTGAAAATCATTCTTTTTGCTTATTTTCTTCTCAAGTGTTGAATGTATATGCAAAGTAATCTGAGTTGCTCTTTCAATGAATCTTTGAGCGCTGGAAACTGATTCTTTCAGAAAACCTGCTCTGGCACTTTGATCATTATTATGCTTCTGTAAATTTGATTGCAACAAATCGTGATTATTTTGTGCATATTCAAATTCATTAATATAATCCAAAATTAGCCCTTCCATTGATGCTAAATGAGAAGAAATTGATCCAAGTTCGAGATCTCTCTCATTCAACCTTTGTTTTATTCGAGTTCTTTTTGTCTCAAGAATAATAACTTGATTTTGGTGAGACTTTTCAAGCCCAGATATCTTTTGATCGACAACAGAGTACAAATTATCGATGTTTCTCTTAAAAATCTCATTTAATTCATTAATTTGCTCATCTATTATCTTTTTGGTGCTTGTTGATGATTCATTAAAATCTTCCTGGATCATAGAAATCAATGCATCAATATTCCCTGAATCACTAACTTTTTTCATTGATTTCTCAAGATTTTTAAGAGAATTTGAATGATTTTTCTTAATCCTTGTAAGCATTCTTTCATTTGATGATTTTAATTTCTTTAGATCATTAGTTGTTTTGGCCTTTTCTGATGTTAGTAAAGAATTTCTTGCCTTTTCGAGATCTTTTTGAAGAGCAGCAATCATTGTATTGTGTGTTGTTTGACTAATAGACATTTCTTCCTTGATAATTCTCATACCATCTTCATATTTGTTCTTCATTTTATACAGCTGGTCATCATTTTCCGATATGGTTTTTAAAAAGATAGAGCTATTTTTTTCTTGTAAACGAAAAGATTCAACATCTGAAGAGGCTTGATTGATTTGTTCCATTAGTGATTCTTTTTTCTTTTTCCATTCCTCGCCAATAATGTGGGATTTTTTTGCTTTTTGTACAATTTCATAACTTTTGCTGGAACTGAAAGACTCAAGCTGCTTCTGCGCAATTTCCATTTCAGTTTGAAGCTGAGTTCCTTCTTTTTGTGCGAAATCAAGTTTTCGGTCAATTTCTGTGGTATTCTTTTTGAGTTGGTTTAATACTTCTTGACGAAGTTCTATTTCATTTTTTGCTTGAATATGAATTTGTGACAACCTTGTTGATAAAGGAGTCTCTGTTTTATCTACTAAAATCCTTAGAAATGAAGTCAAATCAGTTTCTAAACTACGTAATTGGTTGGCGTTATTTTTAAAAGACAATATGAATGTCCCTAAAGAACCATCTTCGTGATCCTCGGCTTTTTCAAAAGCATTTTGCTGTGTTTGAAGCAATGATAACCAATGATTCACTGTTTCGCATTCTTTATATCTTTCTATAGTTTGAATCTCAGAAGAATGAAGAGTAGATCCAATTTTCTCTTGGGTATATGACATCATATTAAGTAATTTGGAATTATCTACTTTACTATGCGAATTTTGTTTCTCTTCCGCAAATTTCTCGAGTTGAAAATGAATATTATGAATAATTTTTTGATAGTTATCGGGGAACTGAAGAAGGTCATTTATACCAGGGCTATTAAAATCTGTTCTAGCATTCTTCATATTAATTATTAACGTAAGTTCCACTTTTGTTTAGAATATGGGGTTCTCAATCGTGTAAATTTTTCTGACGAATTTTGTAACAATTGAAAAGTAACAAATCATATGGTAATTATTGATACTGTGTGTGGTTTTATAGTCTTAATTCTATCTAAATAAAACAAACAAACCTTATCACATAAATATGGGGAAGGGTTCATGAAAAACGTGAATATATTCTCATTTTTCGAAAACGGTATCACAATATGAAAATGATTGACACAACAATTCTTATGATACAACACGCATACCAAATATCTTGGAATGGAGCTTGATATGGATATATTGTGAAAGGATATTGCTTTGACCAGACCTGCTTTTCGTAATTGTATCTCTTGAGTCCTATTGGTATCATCCCAGGTTGAATTTGTTTGGATAATGGGAAACTTTGGAAAAGAGTAATCACTCTTAACTAATCTTTTTCCCGCCAATCTCACAGGGTAATTTACCAATGATCCAAAAATCGTCATTTTGGTTAACGTGGCCGAATTTATATCAGATTTAATACTTAAACATACTAAAACTGATTTAATAAACATATTATCCATTAAATCTGTTTGGATCTTATAAGCACGTTCATTAATTTGTTCAGAAATTATGTTCATTTTAATGCAATTCGGAGCAAAAATATCAATAGAAAATACTACATCTGTTTCTGAGAACTCAAAAATAATTTCTTTCATAACAAAATGGGTTACACAGCATAACATAAAACTGTTATATTGTTCTTTTTTAACTAAAAGAGGCCATATTCCACCTTTTTCACTTAATATGGAGTTTGGACTTCCTTGAATTTTTTTTGTAACCAAATTAATACGAAAATATGAGGTTATATCATTGAAATCAATAAATGATTCAATAATTGGGGGCATTTTTCTCAGATCTAATGATGTTGATTTCTCTTTCCAATATTTTTTATCATCAATAGTTCGATATCGATCAATAATTTGGGTGCATTTTCCACATACATAACCATCATTAATTTGAGATAAAACTAAAAAGCAGCAGTATCTATTGTTTATGGATATTCCATATTTGTCTTCATGTGTTAATCTAATACCGCATAAAAAACATTGTTCTTTCGAATCAATCAACAACCTTGATCTTAAATCATACATAAATGGGTTAAACTGCTTGGAAATGCAAATTTCATTTTGGTAAGAATCACATATACCATTTTGAACTCGGAAAGAATTCAATTCTAATAAATTACCTATTGATGTGGATTCATAATAAGATAACAAATCATTTTTAACACTCTTATTAATCTCCTTTGATTGTTCAATGAAACCAATTCGCTGATTTCGAGACATCTGCACTTCAATTTTAATATTCCCCACTAAAAATTGGTCGGATGAAGAACAAAAATGAATGCACATAAAGCTTGAAGTATCAAGGGTTTCATAATTAATAGGGAATTGAACTGATAATTTAGTCATATCTCTCAAATCATACTTAATCCATGAAGGTTCTGATAGAAGTGGAATCTGAATGCCAACGCAAAAAACATTGGTGTTGCATTCATATCCAGAAAAACTCACCGAAAAAGATGGTATGTCCTCAATTGGTTGGGGAATTGCATAAATACTGATTGAACAAACTCTCAGATCACATGGGAAAAGTACCCTAATATCTTTGTCAATGGATTGATCAAACTTAAATATAGTTACTTCAGAAGAAATAATTTGTCCATCAACTGGAATAATACCGATATTCTGAATTGGTGTTGTATCAACTAATGAAATATACTTTGGATGAAGATAAAATCGTGTATTCACATCAAAATCCTCAGAAATCCAATTATCGATCACGATTTGTCTTTGAGGATCTGTGAGAACATTATGATATCTCCTCATGATTGTGATAGATGTATCTGATGGTGTATCCCTCTTCCCACTTAGAAAAGCATTAATTGGGCCCCTTTTAATCGCTAAGGTGTTAGTATACATTATTGAAACAACATCCCCTGCTTTCATAATTGATTCTCCTAAAAAATCAATAACAGGTTGTGCTAAAAAAGTTTGAGGTTTGCTCTTAAGATTATGAATATTATCCATACTGCGAATAAACTGGCCTGTTTGAACTGCAAAAAGACTGGTGATAAAAAGGGAAAAATAAAATGTAGCCAAATTCGTTCGATCTAAAGAATCAGCACAATTAAACCTAAAAATTGATTTTTGCTTATAATCAACATGTCTATTAAGATTTCCTCTGGTAAAACCTGATCTTATTGCATCATCACCGACAAGCCCCAAAAACTCTTGAATGACTTGAAAAGAGTCTCCATTTTTCAGGCAATGATTAATATCGAATTGTACAAACTTTGCAATAAATCCATGTGTCTTTTCATTGATTTTAGCCACTTCGCTTTGGTAAGCTGACAAAATGTCTAACTCTCCATGCTTTGGAGTTTCATGAAGTAATGAAACAAGGCATATCTCCTTCACATTGTAACTAGAAATCCTTTTGAAGAAATAAATTAGTGTACTCCTTGTACTATCATCATATACAATATGTTTTGGTGATGATAATGATGACGATAACTCAGTTTTCCATGGAACTGGACAGCTTCCCCTTATCCAAGAATACGAATATACTTCATCATGGTTGATAAACAGCAATTCGCATTCGCACTCATTTGCAGGGAAACTTTTATCGTTTAAACCTCGTCCGATATACCTTGTTCCCGGATTCATTAATGATCTCCTTAAAATGTAGACAATATTAATAGGAGATTCATTATTATATAATGAACTAACTGATCCTTGATGAAGTAATATGCAAACAAATGGAACATGGAAATCTTCGAACATTTTTATCCACCTCCGATTCCACAAAAAGCAATTACGAGAATTATCAATTGCTTCATAAGGAAAAAAGGAAGATAGATTCAGATCCAAACAAAAGAAGTGATTATTGGCAACAGGAAAGTCATCAAAATTCTGCGACACTGGATTGCAATCAGCAATACGGATATAAAAATATTCAATAGATTTAACTTGATACACACTCTTCCCTAAGACATAGCCACATTCTTCAAATTCGGTAATAACAGAAATACAAATTTGGGTATGATCTGTTGTCAAACCAACTAAATATGGTCCTAAATACTTATGCTTGATCTCTTTTGAACATGTGGAGAATATGTATTGCTTTGTAGTCTCCAAATCTGGAAATACATCAACATATGGAATTGAAAAAAACATGACCCCCCCATTCGAGTGATCTATGGTAAACAAATATGTAGCCTTTCCATCAACAGATACAGCAAGATAAGAATAGTCACTTTCTGAGAATAAATCAACACTCATTAATAAATATGTTGGAAGATTTACTTACCCTTAGCTTGGTTAGCAACTGCGTTGATAGCAGCATTGATCTTTTCTTGATCACCAAGGTAGCGCTTGCTGATTGGGCGGAAGTTCTCATCAAGTTCATAAACAAGTGGAACAGCAGTTGGGATGTTAAGGGAAACAATTTCATCTTCGGACATGTTATCGAGGTACTTAACAAGAGCGCGGAGTGAGTTTCCATGAGCGGCAATGATGATCTTCTTTCCAGAGCGGATTGCTGGAACGATTTGGTCATGCCAGTATGGAAGAACACGCTGGATGGTGTCAGCGAGGGATTCGTGAACTGGAAGGATTGATGGATCTAATCCTTGATACCTGGCATCGTTTCCGGGGTAGTGTGGGGATTTCTTATCCAATGCTGGTGGTGGTGTAGCAAAAGCACGGCGCCAAAGGTTAACTTGGTCAATACCGTATTGGGAAGCTGTTTCAGCCTTGTTGAGGCCTTGGAGAGCACCATAGTGGCGTTCATTAAGCCTCCATGAGCGAACAACTGGAATGTGCATAAGATCCATTCCATCGAGTGTAATCCAAAGAGTGCGGATAGCACGCTTTAAAACAGATGTGAAGGCAAGATCAAAAGTGAAACCCTCTTGCTTGAGAACAACTGCTGCTGACTTGGCTTCTTCAATTCCTTTCTCGGAAAGATCGCAATCATACCAACCAGTAAAGCGGTTCTCAAGGTTCCACTGGGACTCTCCGTGGCGAATAAGAACAATGGTGTACTTAGCACTCATTAAAGTGATTTGAATCCGGATTCGACCATTCATCGACTTTTTGATATGTTTATAGTTTTTCAAAACGATGATTGAATAATTGAGAATATAACGATAATCTGTTGATATCAGTTAAGGGTCCTTTTTCTGGGTTTTCCGGGTTGCTCCGTGTGGGCCCTTTTGCTTTGACTTTTTGGATGACTTAGCTGCTTCAGATGGGATTTGAGGAATAATTCCAGCATTATTCATGCATATATGGTGGTATGAATGCCTTAGTTCATTTGCAAGGAAGGGATCAATTTTTCCTATTTCGTCAATTTTCACCTTAGAGTTATCCTTTCCTGGTCCCAGCTCAGATCCTAGTACGCTATCACTGACAACAATCCCATTTGGGGATAAAACCTCAAAAACAGATTTCTTATTCTGCTTAACTATTGATTTCAATGTATCCAATCCAGGAATATTGCTTCCAAATATGAAAAAGCTCCCAATAATTGATTCTGATTCGAGCAATTTGGCTAAATCATCAGCAATTGGTTGTGTAATGTCATGTGGACCTCCAACAAAGCACAGAATATGCTTAGATGCATTTGGATAATCTAGGTGATGAAATGCCAATATTGCCGCTCTGATACACTTATTCAAAGCTACTGAACCTCCACATGTTATACTTTGAAGAGATTCGCTTATTCTTTGATTTGAACTAGTAAAAGAAGTCCTTATTCCATGTTCTTTGCTCCCAGTTGTGAAAATAGAAATCTGAGATTCGCGGTGAGCTGAAAAATGATAATCTGCCAAGAGAACAGCCGCGTTCCTTTGAGCATCCAACCGATTTTGGAAATAATCACCATTGATGGAAGTACTGGAATTATCAATAAGAATCGCTATTGCCTTAGGCTCGCTCATGAGTTCTTTTTTTGAATTGAAAACGATAATGCGTGTAACACATTGAATTGGATAAAAGTGGAGAAATTCAACTTTTTAGTCTAATAGTGTCATCATACTTATCATATAGAAGATTTTTGTGATTGAAAATGATTCACTGTTTTCTCGGGTATCGCAAAGGCAGCCGGTTGGTGATGGAGGGAGTGTGAATTCAACCAAATCATATGTAGTTGGAATTGGAGGAATTGTTTGACAGATAACTTCAAGGTTGTTGATATTATTGATACCTTCACAGTAATATGTGACAAAATGATTGAGAACCATAGTTTCTGTGAGTTCTCCTGTTCCGTTAACGCAGTTATTTAATGTGGGAGATGATGCGGCAAACAAGGTGTTGTTGTGACTAATTCCAAAAAGGGGATTTTTTATATTACACCCGAATGCAAATATTGTAAAAATTTCCCCTTAATAACAAATTGCTGATGAAATTTAGTGAACGAATCAACACCCATCGTTTTAAAAAATCCAATAATAATGATAATGTTTTTGTCTTATTTCTAATTATAATTATGATGATATTCTCATGTTTTAGTATAGGTACGGGGAACTGCCCCAAACTTAGGTTTTTGCCAGAATTACATTTTAATCTGGAACCAATTCGTAATTTAGCAACGCAAGTATTCGGTGATCTGTATTTTTTAGATGATTCCTCATATATAAATCCGATTTTCCATAGAAAAAAAACTACTTGCAATTTATGTCCGACACAGACCAATAGTACCATGTCTGATAGTACTGATCGCGATTTGGCAATGGGTGTTTTATATGGTGACCATACGTATAATGTTCTGACTTGGGTGAGAAATTTGAGATCAGTTGGGTGTAAGGCAACTATTGTGTTTTTTGTGACTAAAGAGTATATGAAGGTGTTAACACAATTAGAAATTGAAAATCTATACAATTGTGGAGTATTTATGTTTTTTTTTACTCAATTCGATCCGAACAAGATTCGTGAACTTAGATATGCTAAGAATCTAATTTATCCATTATTTTTGAATTCTTATGGCCAATTTTTCGATAGAGTGTTGATTAATGATATTTATGACTCAATATTCCAAAAAGATCCATTTCTGAAAACATTAAATAGAAATGAAATTGCAGTTTCAATTGAGCGAGTAAGGATTAAGTATCATGATTGGTTCCAACAAAGGTTACGATCGATGGATCCTCAGTATTCTATTGAGTTTTATGGGTCAAAATTTATTATTAATAGTGGGTTTTTCATCGGTGGTTCCAAAACAATGTTATCATTGTTTTCCAATATCACAGATCCTCAATACATGCTAAAATACGACTCTAATGATCAAGCTATTCTTAATATGCTATATTATCGAAATATCTTTCCTAACCTCAAAGTTGATCTTGAAGGGGAAAATTATTTATCTGCATGCTACTCTGTATTTGAAGAGAATCCCGATCAAGACGGTTTCATGCATGAAATTGGTTATCCTCACAAACTATCTGTTATTCACCAATATGATAGGATATGCCATTTAGTACAGCAAATCAGTAGAGTTTGTCCTAGTTTAGGCCAAGATCATCATTACCCAAGTGGCAGACCAAATTATATTATGCAAAAATGTGGATCAAAAACATCTGTTAATAACCCTCCAAAAGACTAATGTTATAGTCAACCTTTTCTCAAAATTGGATCAGAATCAAGAGAACAAGAATATCATTAAATAAATATAAAATAATATAATTACATGATATTACAAACCAATTAATCTTAGGCCCTGGAGCATCAATGGAATAGTATGGATACTTTGTGCAAAACAAATTTTTTTGGAGTATTTATTTCAAAACACCCAAATTGAAAGATTGTACAAATAATGTGTTTATATGTATGGTGAATATGTTTTTTTATTGAAAGCGGGATTCTTTTTTCCATATTTTGGCATGGAATTTCCTCCATGAAAGAAAAACTTAACGAAAAATGAAATCATATATTGTTTCAATTCTTGTACAAAGGTCAATATGGTAAATCTATTTACCTATATTGAAGAATTACAATATTGTCTTTTTGACTTCATCTCAAAGCTGCTTTTATTACACCAAATAACAGCTCTATATCAACAATAGTATTGATAATCCATTATTATCTAAAATTATATTATCTGTTTCAAATTGTGGGAGGTGTTCATGGGAATTGACCATTTTCATAAATTGAATAATATATAATTTGTTTATTAATCTCTCTTGTTGTAGAATCAGTGTTTTGATGAATCAAAGTTTAAAGAAAAAAAACTATTAAACATACAGTTTTATATAAAATATATTGATTTATTATAGTACGATATCTTCATCATCCTCATCATTTTCATCATCCAATAATCCTTTTAAGGCATCAGACACTTTTGATGGATTAACGACAGGTGCGGTTTTGGAAACCTGTATTCCCTTGTTTTCACCTTGGACTGGTTTAATTTGGGTAATTGATGGCCTGGCTTTTGGTTTTGCGATGTCAGGTTTAATTGGATTGGCTTTCTTAATTAATGACTCTTTAATCGATTTCAGTTTAGCTATTCTTTCCTTTTGTTCTTCAATTCTTTTCCCAAGATCTTCATCATCAGAATCCTGTACATCCCTTTGAATTTCATTCAGTTTATCAAGAAGATTTGATTGCTCATAAATTACATCATCTATTAGATTGTGATCACCATTGATAACAATATAATAGCGTTTGTCTGAATAATAATCTTCACTATTATCAATTGAGCGGTATTGCTTCAAGAACTTTCCTGCTTCCTGAATTTCAACTTTCTTTGGAAACCTATCAAAGGGAATTCTGCTAACTAATTCGGCTGTAATTTTCTCATTCGAAATTTCATCAACTCGAATAACCTTTGGATTTTCAGATAATAAAGATGTTGCTCTAAACTCATAATTGTAGGATCCTATTTCTGTGTCATATCTGGTTGGCAATTGATCATAAGTGTTTAATAAAAATGGCTCATCATCTTTCTTAAGCATTACAAATACACCCCTAGTTTTGACAAGTTTTTCAATCTTCTTTCCCATAAACCCGAACTTCTGAAAATCTTCCAGAACTAATTGTGATTGAGAAACAAGCTTCAATCTTTCTTCATTGGGCCTTGGTCGTTTACTTTCCTCCTCAGCCTCAATTTCATCTGAGTGCAATATATCTGAGTAAGAATCACTGCTATTCACAGATTCTGAATCAGTGGAATCGTATGTGATTTTCTTCGATTTTATATTTTTCTTGGTGTTCTTAGCCAAAGCCTTAAATTTTTGATTGGTTTCCTGCATAGAACGAGAAGACTCCCATTCCTTCTTCAGTTCTTCATAAGTTTCTTTTAACCGTTCAGTTAATTCTTCTCTATCAAGAATCTCATTCTGCCGAACAAGCTGTGTTTGCTCATCTAGGGCTCGCTTGTCTTTTTCGTTATGATAGAATTTTTCATCGTAGCCAATGTAAAAATCTGGGAAATGAGATAAATCAGGATTTTTTGCAGCCGATGCCCATTGGTCTATAAATTCTTGGTCATTAACGTCTTTTGACTGATGAATCCATTTAATATGTTCTCCCCGAAATTCTTTGCTCGGAGTCATAGATGACAGGATGGATTCTTTATTTATCCCTTGATTTTGAAGGAGAGAATTGCTATTTGGAGGTCGATTATTAATCATAAAAATGGCAAACCGCAGTAACCGGTCGACCCAGGACAATGATTAACATTTACTCGAAGAATGGATGCTCTAGGGCCTGCGATGCAGAGAGCCTTTTTGATTCACTATAGTTGAGCATCTTAATTATTAGATCAATGGCCAGTGGATCGGTGTTTTCAGGGAAAACACTTTGATATGTTTTTTCAAAACTTGGTAATTTGAATGTCGTAAAATAATCAATTGATGCCATTTCTGGCCATTCGTCAGCAGAAGGAGATCCGAACATTTTGAGTATTTCTAATATTACGGATATTTGGTTGTCTCCAGTGAAGAGAGGTTTTCCGAGAATCATTTGAGCAAGAGTACATCCTGCTCCCCATATATCCACTTTTTGGTTATAAGTATGTGCCCCTAATAGTGTGTCAAGAGATGCATAGCATGTAGTAAACCTGCATGGTGAGAGTGGGTTTCCTGAAAGTGATCTTGATAGCCCAAAGTCAATAATTCGTACTGACTGATCTTCATTTAAAAGAATATTGGATGGTTTGATATCCCGATGAATCCACCCATTTTCATGAATGAAGCAGAGTCCTTCAAGGATCTGCTTCATTATATTTTTGACAGAGTTAATAGGAATTGGACCTTCGCGTTCAATCTTGGAGTGTAAATCTTCTCCTCCAAGTTCCATGATGATGTAGTGGGAAAATTGTGATGGGAATTGATCGATTAGAGAAATTATTGTTGGATGTTTTAAAACAGAAAGGGCTTTTATCTCTCTTATGCATGATTCATCATAATCACATTCTTTCATAGCATAATACATCTTATCGACAACATCAAAGCATTTATAAATAATTCCGTACGCTCCAGCTTGAATTTGGCTTATTTTATTATATCTCTCAAGTCCTTTCATATTATTTACAAAAAGTGGAGCTAACTAAAGAAGGGGTGAGACAAGCACATTGAGGCACTGAAGCGTTGATCTGGAGATATTTCCAACATTTTCCGCAATAAGTCAACAAAAACCAACCTTTTTTCTTTCTCCTTCTCATATTTTTCTTTGCTAACTGGTGCTTCGAATCCATAGTGAATTATTATGTCTTCAAGGCTATCATATTGAAAATAGTGAGGAAACTCTGTATACTCTATTGAATTTTCGAAACAATAATTTCGTTCAGGTTTTAACTCTAGATTATGCTGGAATAACATAGATCTTTTTGGCGAAGAGATTGCCATTTCAATAGGAATTCTCCCAATCATCTTAGAAATCAAATGTAGCAGATGACTTTCATTCTGACCAGCAAAAAGAGGCTGAGTTACAAAAAGTTCTGCAGCAACACAAGCAACAGACCATATATCAATTTTGAAGTCATGATCATATCCCAATACAACTTCGGGTGCCCGATAGTACCTTGACTGAATATATTGGGACGCTGCTTGGTCAATGGTTCTTGAAGATCCGAAGTCTATCAGTTTAATGTTGGTTGAAACACTATCAACGAGTAAAATATTCTCAGGCTTGATATCACTATGAACTATACCATATTTTTCCAAAACTGTTAAATTATAAAGAAGTTGCTTCATTACACATTTAACAAGATGCAGGGGTAGGCCATAAAACTTCCTTTCTTGCAAAACTTCGTATAAGTTTAATGACAAATACTCTGTGACAATGCAAACATGACCATGATAGTTAAACCATTTTATCATGTTAACTATATATTTCATTTCATCCTTTTTTGCATTACGCTGCAGCTGTTGATGAATATTGATCTCATGTTCAGCTTGCTTCCGAAAATGATCTTGAGAGCGTGTAATTTTTAAAGCATATGAACAGCCATCAGATCTATTTCCATTATCTTTATTTATATAAGCAACATGGTAAACTTGACCAAACTGCCCTTGACCAAGAATATCAATAACGTGATAATCTCCAGAAAAAGGATCAGAAATTCTTTGGTTTTTTGAAACAATCAATTCTCCATTGCAGTTGTCATATCCATCGTTTAATGCGGGCTCGCTAGGATCAGTATACACAGTGTTTTCCATAATGTCAATAGAATTTGGAGAAACCGAATGGCACGTTTATTTTCTATAAAAACCTGCATTTAATAAGCACTCCCAAGACATGTATTAGAGGTGATTTACTATAAACACACACAATAAGTAGTCATTGTGTCCAACATATCTATTTTCTAATGAATGGTATTTTATCTTCTTCTACAGGTTTCTTTTGATTCTGCAAATATGTGTACATTATGATACCAATTAATGAAATAAATATCCCAACATATGTCCTTATCATTTTGCCCTTTTCAACTTCCTGAGTTGGGGGAAACATAACGAATCCGCTAATGAGAATAAGAATCGTTTTAAGATGCCCAACAACTTGGTAAGTAATCGCAGATGTTTTCCCAATTAATGCAAAACACGATACATTGACACCTACTGCAAGAATCGCAGTCCCAATTATGGTAATAATTTCTTGCTGCTGGAACTCGTGCTTATAAATCGGGCTTGGGCCAGTAAGATCAATTGCTAGCGCTGAAATAAGGCTCAAAACAAACTGATGGAAAGATGTCGCATGCTGTAAGGAAGTACCAGATATGGAAAAAGCTTTTTGCTCAGATCCTGCTTTATACTGAAACGCACTGGTTGATAATACAGCTATAATGGCTAAAATTGATCCTTCGATATTAAGTTCTACATCATTGGCTGAAAAAAGCCCAACGCCAATTAGGAGAGTCCCTAATGACAGACAAGTCATCAAAGGAGTTTTTGTATCACTATAAAAATAGTTAAATGTAACAAGAGTAGGTATTGTACAAAGCTTGGAAAGTTGGTAAAACCCAACAGAATTCTTTTGGAGATTAAAATTCATGAAAACAACAGAGCAAACACCTAGAAAAGATATAAACCATCTTTTAGACCATGGATAATCAATTGCTCGCTCAAAAAATCCCATTCTACACATGATTTCTGTACATACAAATGTAGTAAAAAAATGAAATGATGTTAAAGAATTCATATAATGAAAATGATATGTCCTAGAAAGACTTTTATTTAATGTGATAATAGATGTTGAGAACAAAATACTAGCCACAACCCAAAAGGCAACAGAAGCTTTCATGATTATTTTAGTTTTAATCGTCTATTGCAAAGTGGGCAATTAAATCTTATTAGATCTTGGTATTCATTTTTAGTGTTATAGTCTCAGAAGAATTTCAAAAAAATGGCTCAACAACTCGTTCTATATATGACAAATGATTTGGTTGTTCAAATATTTTCGCTACTTTCTGATTTAGATAATGGTTTGCCCGATTTTCCTACTGAATTATCGGAAAGAGTGAAGACACCAATTCCATCATTTCAAATGAACGATGTTAAGCAAATATATAAGGAAATTTTGGTTTCTAAAGATTATAAAACTGTTTTAAATACGAGACAACATTTATTTGCTCTTAATCAGACAATTCTAAATCATTTGGCCGAGGATTCAGCCATTATCTCAGATTTTTATTGCTATAACATCAAATTAGTGTTTTTTTCTTTTATGTTTTGGCTTTTGCAAAGAGAAATGCTTCCAGATCAAAATATTGTTTTGCCATTGGCAAAATCATTGCTTAATCTCGCAAAAATTACCTCTTTTTCCAATCATTTGCGTACTAGACCAATATCATTGTCATGTTTTTATGAAATTATTACTTTTGTGTTTGATACCTTCTTTTTTGAAAAATATCAACCATTCCTTGAGCTAATCAGAGAATTTTTTGTTTCATTCAATAATTTTGTTCCAAGCTATTTTTTTATTCTTAAAAGTGCAATGTATTCTATGGTTTCTCCAAATTCGCTTGTTTACCCTGAGGAAGTGAAGCATCTTTATGCTCTAATTGGATATATCAGCCAAGAAGGTGTTGGATTATTTCCTCAAGAATGTGCGGAAATGATTATTTCCCGTCAATACTATCCTATTTCCAAGCTCAATATAGATTCTCTTTCATTATTATCAAGTCTTGTTCCACACGTTTCTGATGAGTTTTTGGTAAATGTAGTTTCTTTAATCCCAAATGCAATAGTAACATTTATAACAGAAAATGAGATATACTATAATCTTCCAAATGATAGAGGAATCAACAAGACAAAATTAAAATTTGCGAGTTCTTCTCAAGCCAACTATGTTATCCAAGATATTCCAACATTTAAATGTGGCGTCAATCTTAAGCCAGCTATAGCTTTCCCCGAACATTTGGGGTTTGAGTATCTTCTTGATAGACGTTTGATTGATGTTTTATCCCTCATTATTAAATCCATAAAAGCTAATGAGAAGGCTTCGATATTAATGCTTGACTCTTTTTTAATGTTAGTTAAAAATAGCGGAGAAACTAAGTACTTTATTACTCTTACATTTTCATTTTTGTATTTTTGCAATTGTTTTCGAAATCTTGTTAATACTGCATCAATAATTACTTTTTTACTATCTAGCCCCTATTTTGATCCAACATCTACGATATTCGACGAGGATCCTGATTTTAAAACCATCTCCTCCATTAGACAGATTATTATTGACATTATTACGTATCACGGAGGATCTTTCTTAGATATAGCACTTTCTTTTTGGGCACCCTACCCCAATCTTTTTGCAGAAATCGTTCATCGAATCATTAGAGCAGAAATTAGGCCTAAATATGAACAGAAAATTATTAATAGCGTGTCAAAAGCATTAATGAGCATCTCTCTTGGCTATCAAACAGCTAGTCTTTCCAAAGAAAACTCTCCTGAAATTGAAACAGCAAGAACATCTCTATTACTACTTATATCACATATTTTATCAGATCATGATGATTCATATCAGTTTTTTTCTTGTATCTATTTCGTTTCTTTCTTTTTTTCTTTAGCTTTTGAAAACTCTCTAAGATGGTTTGTGTTTTCTCATCTATTATCATTCTTATCAAAACCAAATGATTTCATTCCGCAAACTGTCATTTCCACAATTTCGCAAGTGGTAAACATATCAATATCAATGATATCTGATGATTCTTATGTAATATTGCTTTCTGATTTAATTAGATGTTTAAATGATGCAATAACACATCAAAGAGGTATATCTTCTTCTTTTTCCACAATTCATCCATCTATTGTCTCATCACTGAGTTCAATGACAAAATCACCTCCTTCAAAATCTTTGATTCTTCAGATTATTAGGTTTCTGTCATTAACAGTTCCCCATAAATCACTCTCAGTGTTTTGTGTTAACAGTTTAACATCAATCATTCCAGAAGTTTTTGAAGATGAAATACCTTCAGTTTTAACTAATCAAATCAAACAACTTATTGCCGGAAAATGTTTAGCATCAATACAACCTTCATTTATTATTGGTCAACCAAATGCAATTCGTTTGCTTTTCGATATTTCATCATCAGAGGATTTTATCTTGGATTCAATTGATTTTCTTGATTCATTAGTTGTTTATTCATTATCTAATGCATTTTTATGCCATGAATCGGAATTAGATTTAAAATTGCTTGATATTATGATGAATCACAGAAATGGTAACAAGGAGTTGGTTACTAAGATTATTGCTCTCTTTGATCATATTGTTTCTAAAGTTTCTTCCGTTGCTGTAGTTCATAGGTTTATAGCTTTATTAAGCCCTATAAATGGAAGATATTTGTCCAAAAATCATATATCATTTTTAGAATGTTTGAATTCTATTCTTGCAACCTCTTTAAGGTTTCCTATTGCATCAATACCAATTATTGACAAAAATTGTGTTATTGAAATAGAGGGAATTGATGGCCAAGAAATCTCAAATGGATTTACTTTTGTGTTTTGGGCTTTTATCGACCCAGGTCCATCTCAATATAAACCATCAGTATTAAACCTCAGTGATTCTCAAAAGAAAAGACTAATTTTCTTTTTTTCAGGTGGTTCTTTATATATAACTCAAAGAACAACTGCTTTTGAATCTACAGGAAGAATAGATATGGAACTTCCAAAGCAATCATGGGTGTTTATTACTATCACATATGAAAATATTCCATCACAAGATCAAGCGAGTATATATTCAGAGATTAATTTAGTTGAAGCCAAAAGGCTTGATTTTATCCCAATGGACATATCAGCAGGTCAAATTACTGCAACAATGGGTGGTCTTCAACCAGATTCATGCATATCTGAGCAAGCAATACGAATTGGATCTTTTGGACTATACAAAATTTTAACTAAAAATGAGATTAGGCAAGTGTATGAGTTAGGCCCAAGGCCAAAAAAGAGCATTATATCGAATTGTCTGTTTTCATACTCCATTTCTAATACAGATGGTGATTTCCAACTTGATGGAAATTATGTTGCGTCACCAATTACTCATAATATCAATTCATCAATTATTAAAGCGCAACATACGTTTTGTGAAGCATTAATAAGGTTTTGTAAGGTTGAAATGCTTCTTCCATTGTTTTCTCAACTTGATATTCCAGTATACGAAGAAAGAGAATCCCGAAGTATGTCGAAATGGGTTGTCGAATTGATAGGAAATGGTCTGATTCAGTCTTCTGATGCCCAAGAATCGTTTTATAATGCAAATGGGTTTTCAATAATATCATTCTTACTTCAATCCACCTCAGAAAGGAATATTGACTATGGGTTATACATGCGATTCGTTTCATTAATTCAGTTTATATCGAATAAGCAACTAATGGAAGCTCTTTTTCATAATGTTCTACTAAATTTATCAATTTGGATCCGATGCGATTATGATAACCATATTAGAATTCTTAGACATTGGTCTAGAGTCTTGTTCCCATCATATCAGTTAATTATATCACGGGTAATGCCATTAAAAAGATTATTTTCGTTGATGAGAGTATTCTACTGGTTTCAACCTGTTGATTATCCTCAGATTGTCTCTGATATGAGAATTAGAACAGGAAATTTCTCTTTATCAGAGTGTCGGCAAAATATTATCACATCTTCTTTATCAATTGCAATCGTCTCTTTTGATGATAATGATCTTCAATCACTTCTTTCTCATTGTATTACCATTTCTGATGAAAATCAAGTCACTGATCTTTTGACATTTTTAAGAGATATTGGGGTTCAATCACCAGAAACCCTGAAATATCTTCCTTCTATCGAAAAACTCTCATCATTTTTGTTTTCTTTGATTAGCAGGAATAATGAATTTTTTATTAAGATTATATTGGAGATAATAATTAATTTTCATCATAATGGAATCATCAAAGATTCTTCACTATTTGAAGTCTTGCTTTGCTTTATGCATCAAGTATCAACTTCATCACTTTCTGAATCATTGTATTATTTATTGTTCGATAGAATGAACAAAGATTGCCCTGAGCTTCTTTCTTTTGTATCTTGGACAGCATTTCATACTTCAAAGCTTGAGCATTTCATCTTAAATCTGAATCCAAGCTCATCATATTGTATACACCAGAATTGGGCTATGTGGCCAATCATAGTGATTTTTCGAACAAATTCTTCCAATAGAGAACTGTTTCTCAGGTTTTTAGTTCTTTGTTCATCATCATCATGGATGACTTTATATAGTACCACTCATTTAATAGGCTTGCTATTAAAAGAAGATTCGTCTGATATCAAAATGGCATTATTAATGAGTATGGCTAATTCTTTAGCTAGCGAATCGGTATCGCCCTCATCTGTTAAAGTGTTTTTTACTTTGTGCAAAGGGTTTTTGTTTTATAGAAACAATAAAGAATGCAACCATGCATTAATGAGGGTTTTTATTGATTCAAAGTTTAATTCTACATCAGAAAATGATTTTTTCTTTAATGAATCGAAAATTGGGTTACTACACCCAATCGATATTGCCAGTTTTTTCATGAATACAATCCCAGAAACCGAAATCTATCACTTTGGAATCAGACTTACCCAGGCAGGAGAATGGGCGGATCAAATATTCGCATCTTTTTGTTTATCTTTGTTTTGTAGATTCAGTTCGAGGCAATATTTAGGATTAGATCTCTTAATATGTGGGTTTTTAATCAAGTATTTTCCAGATATGGTGATTCAACATCTAAAGAGTCTGAACATATCACAAGAAGAAGAAAATTCATATGCTCCATTCATTAATCTGATTAACTATCACGCTTTGAAACAAAATATTGAATCAGTTTTTCATTTGAAAGATTCCAAAATGTATGAGAGTGCATTTCTCTGCCTCCAAAAATTGCATGTCTTAATGGATAATGAAATTTATGATTCTATATTGTCTCAGTTTTTCTCGATTAAAACTTTCTTAACCAATCAATCACAAGTACTTCTTCAGTTTTTCTCAAGTTTCCCCGATAGTATAATATCTGAATCATTATCCCAAATGACAGAAATTATTGAAGAAATGAAACTTCAAAATTCCAGAAATGGAAGAAAATGGTCTACATTATGGCATAATTTGGCTGCTGATAGGGCTCCATGGAATTATAGCCTTTCTGAAGAGATTCATTTTAAGAGAGACAGAACTTCATGTATCTCATTGTGTCCTTTCAAATTAAAACGAAATTGGAACTTTGATAACCACCAAGAGGCATCATATGCCAGAGATATTGGATCCAGATTGACAGCAGAACAGAAGGCAGAAAAAGATCGGGAAATCAGAATGAAAAAATATAAGGAGACTGGCCCTTTAGAACTCCTAGAGATTAAAGAAGAGGTTAATGCATCAGTTTCTCATTCTCCAATTTACATGCAGCAACCTCACATATTAACAATCCCATGCAAAATTGTATCTCCCAAAGGAGAAAAAGTAGCCACTTATGTATTTACTAAAACCTATACACAACTCGAGTATCCTAACGGAAAAACTAAGGTCATTATTCATACAGATTTACAGAATATATTTTTTAGGAGGCGTTTTCACAGGCCTAACTCAATGGAAATATTCACTATCTATGGACAAAATTATTTCATTCATTTTCCAAAGCATGCATCTCTACCAATTATATCTAGATATTCTACAATTCCAACACCAAATATTAAGAATCTTCAAACAAGAGATTTTTTCTCGTTTTTCAGAACAAATGGACTTACTGATGCTTGGGTAATGAATCTAATGTCAAATTTTGAGTATATAATGCATTTAAATATAATGAGTGGTAGAACTTTTAATGATTTATCTCAATATCCTGTTTTTCCATGGATAGTTGCTGATTACCAATCTACCGAGCTTCCAATAAATAAAGAAAATGCATATCGTGATTTGAGCGCACCAATTGGTGCCACAGAAAAAAACAGACTCAATGATATACTAATCAGAATGCCAGATCTAGTTTTATCTGGAGAGTCAATGTATCTTTATGGGAGTGGTTTTTCTTGTCCTCTCTCAGTTTGTTTGTTTATGATTCGATTAGAGCCATTTACACAACAACACATTGATCTTCAAAGTGGGAGATTTGATCACCCATCAAGGATATTTGCATCTATTGAATCTGCTTATAAAATGGTTACAAATCATATTAATGATTATCGGGAAATGATTCCAGAATTTTTCTTTTTACCAGAAATCCTCTTAAACAAGAATCACTATGATCTTGGAGAAGGAAAAAAGGGAAAGATAGGAGATGTTGATCTGCCCAAGTGGACAACTTCAGCTTATGAATATGTGTATCTGCATAGGAAACTATTGGAATCCGAATTTATTTCAAAAAACATTCACCAATGGATAGACTTAATATGGGGATATAAACAACGGGGAAATGAGGCTTTGCTTTCAAACAATCTTTATCGACCTGAAATGTACGATGATGCATGGAATGGGAATAATATCAATGATCCTAGAAGAATTGCTGAGATCGAGGCCACTTTATGTCATGTGGGTCAAATACCACCACAGCTATTTCGTTCAGAGCATCCATCAAAGAAAATTGATCTCTCTCATCAATCTCCAATTCATCAACCTTGTGTAATCAAAATTGGGTCAACCGGGAGTGTTGTATTATCCAGAATTGACAGAGGGGAGGATAATTTTCATTTTATGGTTTCATTAGCAAATTCTAAAGGAATGGTTTTTGCTTGCATTATTGATTTTACCTCAGAAACGCTATTTACTGTTAAGAAGAGACAACATCGCTTCTCGCTGTCATCTAAAGATGACCAAATCAATGATAACAGTATGATTCACAGATCCCATTCATCTTTGGACATGAGTAATGATGTTTCCGATCTCATCACAGTATCAGAGTCCGCCATTTCTGTTCATTCAAAAGAGATTAAGGGATTTTCAGATCTGAAGGTTGACTCATCATTATATCCTCATTCAGTAGCGGAATTACCAAAAGGTAAATTTTTAGCAATCGATCAATTGAGTAAGAGGCCAATTATTGTGAATTTCCGAAATTCTTGCTTAGAGCATGTGGATATGATAAAATCAGATGCTGTATGTTTAACAGCAAACACAGAATATTGTTCAATTGCTGGCACAGATGCTGTATTATCCATTTTCCGACAACAAAGGTTACACATGTCAATGCCATCGTACAGAGACTCGATCTCTTGTTGCAATTCTAGTACTACATTTCATCTTGTTGTAATTGGAACCAAAGATGGGTTTCTAATAATCAATTCTTTGAGTTCTGGTAGTACCGTCAAGGTAATTGATCTTCGCGGATTAAGACCATTACTAGTTAACATCTCAAATTCTTGGGGATTTATTATGGTATATGCCACATCGCTTGATAGAGATAGGCCTTCACATGTTATCTTATTATATAATGTTAATGGTGATTTTATTCGTGAAAAGCATATCGATTTTAGGGTTTCTTATTGGTATACTTGGAGTTCATTAAGTGACTTCGATTATGCTATTATAGCTGACGAAAGAGGAAATTTGTTCTCTTTTGAAGTTTTTTATTTGAACATTAGTGATAAGTTTTTCCGATGTAGAGAACAGATTTCATCCCTTAAGTACTTTTGGAAAATTGAAACTGTCGTTTTGACAACTACAGATGGGAGAATAGTGTTCATTCCACACACAATTAAATAAATGTTATGTTATAAAAAACATATTAGTTTAGATTTTTTGGAAACAATCTTCCTCTTTGTGCTTTTCTAGCTTCATCAAGCTGCTCTTTAAGAAGTCTTGTTTTTTCTTGAAGTTCTTGGTTCCTTTGACTGGCTTGTCTGATCATCTCTTGTTCTTCAATACTTTGTTTTGTAATGAAATCATTATGCCTTTGGATATGTTCTTTGATGATTAAATCCCTTTCTTTAATCATTTGAATATCAGTCTCTAATTCATCATTGTTTTGAATGGATGATTCTTCCTTAATTCGAAGCCATTTTGCCCATGTAGCTTTCCGAATTTCGGATACTTTTCTCATATCTTCCTGAACTCGATAGCTATCATTCCTCCACTCATCAATTGTTTTTTCTTCCTCAATTCTTCGTTTTCTTAATGTCTCTCTCTGGATTTGAAGATTAATATCTTCTTCCTGGCTTTCTCTAAGAATAATTTCGGTTTCTCTCCTTCGAAATTCAGCCATTTGTTCTTCTTCAATTTCCCTAAGAACAGATCTCTCTGCCATCCAATTTCTTCTTTGGCGCTCAATTTTTTTTGATTCATTTTCAATTTCAGTTCTCAGGATATTCTTTTTATCAGCAGCCTCAGATTCTTCCCTAATTCGATTCAGTTCACGCTCTCTCCATAATGGTGACTTTTTAACAATTGGTATTACTGGATAAACACCCCTTTTGATTGCTATAAAACACACACCATTTTCAAATCCTTTCCGATCTTCATTAAACATATTCCTGGCTCTTTTAATTACATCATACACATTGGATATAGATATGATTTTTTCTCCTTTGATCATCGAAAATGATACAACAAGATACTCTATAAATGCAGGATTTCTGGCAATAATATTGTCCATTAGTATTAAAACACACTCAGTTGTCGCCACTTCCGCGAAAAAACTTCTTAATGCAGGCCATGCCACTGAAAGGGGAGCTTTTGCTTTATGTTTCTTTGCAATGCTCTCAATTCTAGAAAGGACAGTGATAGGAGGGTTTGGGATGAAATTAACCCACTCAACACACCAGTTAATAATGATTGTTACAATAATCTCAAAAGTAATTAAGGAATCCCTTTGAAAAATTTTCAAAAATGGAAATACTAATGAAGGTAACCAGTCACACTCAGCCAAAGGCGGATGAAAATAGTATAGGCATGATAGAATGCGACTTAAATGAGAAGCAACAGTCGAATACTTAATTGGAAGTGTTTGGCTCAAGTTTTTTGCTACAGGATGCATTTCTTGGGTAGCTAAAATAACATATTGGTCTTCATTCATAGGTAAATGGAGCAAAAAACGCCAAAGAATCGTTCTGTTATCAGATGGGAAACAATAATGAGTATCTAATACATCCTTCAACGAAGAAGAATCCAAAAGTGATCGAGCACCGATTTTTTCCGCCATCTCGGCAAGAGGATGCGCCTTATCTGAGCAAGAAAACTCTAAACTGGAGCCCTCCCAAAGCATTTTTAAACGAATATGTCCAGATTATTAATGGAGAATTCTGTTCATGTCCCAGTACCGATAAGCGAGAAACCATATTACATAACCCAAACAGCATCAAAGCTTGAGGGGATATTGTCTTCCTATGAGAAAATCAAATCGATGAGCCTGGATGATTTGCCATTTTCTGAATTGGTTGAGTTCCTCAAGCAAAAAGGAGCTTCATTAATGGCGAACAAAAAAGAGATGAAATATAGAATTCAACATTTAGAAATGGAGTTTGAGTATCAGAAACAGAGGGCAGAGAACGAGCTCGAAGAGTTCAACGAAAAATACATATAAGTCTTTTATTCCTGCTGCATCTTCGGTATTGACGCGATGTGTAGAGATGTGGTAACGAAATCTTTCATTTCTTCGACGGAGGCACAGTGAAGCCGCATCCAGGATCCCTGGTCTGAACACATTATTATCCACCTTACGTCTGACTCCGTTTCCAGAGTAGGATGGGTATCGAAAGTTGCATTTATATTTAAAATATGGTCTTCTTTTCCTAACTGAGATATTTTTATGGTGTTTTCATTCAAGTTCACGGAGATCCGATCAGATGGTCTGAACAAGAACTTTCCTGTCATATCCATCACGAATGATTTTTGTGAAAATGGCTCAGAAGTTGATACAATGATGTTCCATCTTTCTTTTTCCTCTGTTATTTTAGTTCTGATCTCGGCAATATCAAACTGGTTGGGTGTCATTATAATAATCGAATTAAGCGTGCAATTATGCCCAGTCTTTAATTTAAACGAATGAACCATTCCGCATTCGGCATAAGAGTCGAGTAATTCAACTTTGGAACAATGAAAACAAAAAACAGGAGATTTCTCCTTCGTATTAATAAAACCATTAACCCAAAAATCTTGAACAGTGATCCAGCGGATTTCTGGTACCTTTTGTCGAGAAATAACTTTGGCGTACCACCCACTTGTATTCATCATAATGAATAAAAAACAGGTTTATTTGGTGTTTCGCTCATTGAAGAGCTTTAAGAATGTGTCCATCCGAGCTTTGCGCTTTTGTTCGATTTGCCTGAACTTTTCAAGAGAGCCGAATATCATTTTCCGGAATCCTTCGATTTTTGGGATGAGTATTTCATTGGCTTCTTTTATTCCCTCATTAATCTCTTTCTCAAATGGGAGAAAATCTTCTTGTTTCTGAGAATCTTCAAGGTCAAGTGACAAGCTTTTGAGCTCGATGTTTAATCGAGCTTTGAAGTCAAGTGATAGGTATGGATCATGTTTCACACAGGGAAGAGTTGGTGTATTCTTGAAGTAGTGGGGTCTAGGATTCGGTATTTCTTTCCTTCTGATATTAGATATCTCAATCAAACATGATAAAAGCCTTTGAAAGGAATTAATTCCTTCTCTTTGTGCAGATTCAATTGAGAAGTCTGGCGTTCGATTCGAATAATAATAAGATGTACTTTTGAATAGTTCTGACTCTGATGGAAATACTATCCCTTTTTTGGATTGAAAATTAGCTGGAATTCTAGATAATTTCGCATACCATCTCTCTTTTGGGGTATTTTGCGGCTGTTTTTGCAAAGGCTCTTGTGAAAAAAGCTTATATATCACGTTATCGCTCGGAAGAGAACTTACTTTTTTATCAATTTCTTTCCATACAGGATGAAGAACAATACTCCTAACACTATTCATTTTTTGATCATTTTGTCCTCTTCCGTGTTTTGCTCTTTTCAAAACGCCTCCGAGTGGTAATAGCGGGCCCTCATTTCTTTGTATAGAATTATCAAATCCTGTTTTTATGGCTTTAACATATTTATCATCATGCATTGTCTTTTTAAATAAAAAGTTAAACTCTTCTTTCGATTTTTGCAATTTTTCAATCATATAATTTAACAATTTGCGAAAATCGAGCAAATCATCAATCGAAATCTTCATTCCAGCTTCCATCTTTTTTGATTTCATTATCATATCGGAAAATCTTTCGATTAATTCTAATGAAATCATAAATTCGGGTTTAAAAACATTGTTATCCATCAAGTAATGTGATTTTTACTCCATCATAAACGAAGACACTCTCTCAGTTCGAAAATCAATTTTATATGGAATAACGAATGCATTGTTATAATATATAAGGGTATTTTCGAAAAATATTACATTGGTGTTATCAACTATACTGGGAAGCCCTGATTCAGTGTGAACTTTCCTTTTATCTTGAATAGAAAACACAGAGGCAGTGTTATTATTATACAAAAGGATTATATGTTCCTGATCAATGAAAAAGCACTTCTCAATAGGGTGTTCCCCTGGGATTAGAAATGCTGCATTATCAATTGATATTGGACATTTTTCAAGGTAGGCCTTTTTCCCATCTGTGTACAATATTAGAGATTTATTTTGATCATTGTCTTGATAGGGATAGAGATCAAACGATTTGGGAACAATATTAATAGAATTCTCTTTGACTGAAGAATAGAAAAACAGGTCCATTTTCCTATTAACTTGAAGGCTTAAAAACACATCCTTGCTAGTAAGGGCAAATGTATTTCGAGATCGCTGTACAAATGATGTAATAGGACTCTTCAAATTGTACAACGATGTTTGCAAAATCACCTCACAAGATTGCGATATCACAGTTGTCGCAACAGAAACTACTCCTTTCTCATCCAAAATTACGATCTTTTCTGGGTTTTCCAAAAAAGATATAAATAGAATCTTTTCTGGATTGACATGCTTATATTTGGTACATTTATTGCCTTCAACATCCCAAAGAATAAACACACCGTCAGCATGGCCAGTACAAACCAATTTTCCATCAGCAGAAAAAGTAATAGCGGTTGTTTCAGCTTTCTCAACATGCGCCTTCCCTAGTTTTTGACGTGTATTATCAATTTGAGAAAATATCCAAGGATTCTCAATCCCAAATGCAACAACAATATCTTTATTAGTAAATCCAAAATGGCATTTATTATGGCCAGGTGAGATTGTTCTAGCAATGTACTCGCAGTCCCAAGTTGGAGAAAACATCTGGCACTTTTCATGACAAATTTTCTGATTTGAGAATCTCTAGAAATTGGAAAAAGAAAAAAATAAATGGGATGGAAGATATGAACATGGGAAGGTAGGGAATTGGAATGATGAGAGTTAAATCGACAAATCATGTGATAATATCTTGGAATTTTGAAATCATTGTTAAAGTCTCCATTTATAATAGGTAAGTTCAACAAAAATTACTATAAATACAATAGTGAAATTCCAATTGACATGGCAAAAACACTTTGAATAGGAATTCTAGCGTTGAGATTCTTTGAGCATCTGATGTCATAGGTTCTATATGGAGTAGGTCCATATGTAGCTGTTCGTGATGGAAAGGGTGTTTGATTTGGAGTTCTAATTGGAGTTGGTCCATATGTAGCTGTTCGTGATGGAAAAGGTGTTTGATTTGGAGTTCTAATTGGAGTTGGTCCATATGTAGCTGTTCGTGATGGAAAGGGTGTTTGATTTGGAGTTCTAATTGGAGTTGGTCCATATGTAGCTGTTCGTGATGGAAAAGGTGTTTGAATAGGCGTCATAAATGGAGTTGGTCCATATGTAGCTGTTTGTGATGGAAAGGGTGTTTGATTTGGAGAATTTATCAGGTTTTTTTCTAATGATCTCTCTGGGAAATCGGTATGACAATAATAAGAATTGAAGAATTGCTCATGATAAGTTGGTATTAGTATGAAAGAATTATTACAAGAAATTGATACAACATGACCGGATGAGAATGTAGCAATATGAAATATGAATGAATGAGATACTTCAAGAGATCCTCCATATATATAGAAAAGAGTGTTTTGATTATCATTGATTATGCAATACAACATATTATAAGCTCCATTGACGAATACAACTCCCTGTTGAGATGGACTGTTGTTATTTACAATATTAGAAAACAACATGGTTCCTGAGTTTATCCAGAAGTAAATACAAATACAATCTGATACTTTGTTGTTTGAAAAAGTACAGTGCGAGCTTGTGAATGAATATGGAACGTCGACATATATTCCAGAAATCTGATAAGCATTGTTCATTGAACAGTTTGTGTTGTCAACACTCTGAATTCCTGAAGATAAGCTTATAGAAGAATATCCAGATGTGGTATAAGAGCAATATGATACAGATAGGTACTCCACTCGATTATTCTGATAAGTTTGAATTAATGCATAATGATAAGCAGAAGCTGAGCAGCTATTAGCACATATCATCCTCAGAACTGAATCATAAGAAGAGAAGTATATCGCACCACCATAGCCAGAACATTCACAGTTGTAGAACATTGAATTAGTTACACTCATGGAGTAAGAACTTCCCGAAATATATATCACACCTCCATAATTAGAGTATTGAGAAGACCTAGAGAAGAAACAACTAGAAATATCGATGTTTGTTTGTTCATATGATCTTCCCTGATTAATGTGTTCATTCACACATCCAGCTTTGTTAGAATGAACCGAACCATTTTTAAACCAGAGATGAATATTTAAGCAATTTTTGGAGTTTTTGGATATAATAGATACTTGTTTTTGTCCATTTATAACATGAAAAGAGCAAAGAACAACAGATTGGATAACTTTCAAAACAATCTTTGAAAATAAGGAAAATTGGGTCGTTGATCTTAGTCTTTTGCAATTTTTGTATGACTTAAGTAGCTTTTTTGAGAGAAATCGGGTAAAAAATTGGAAAAAGATAACAATTACTGGAATCGAGAGGATAAGATTAATATCGGCTACTCTTTTCAGTTCATAAAGGGCTCGATAAAATAATCTCCAATATTTCGGAATCAAGAAAGTGAAAATGGAAATAGCAACGTGTTTAGAAATGACATTACTTTTGCTTGAAGTATTTTGGTATTGTAATGTTCCAAACTTTAATTCCGAATTCTTATTCACTGGATAATGTATTTCTAATATAGTGATAATCATAAGTTTTTGTTGGTTTTCATTCTCTAAAAAATGCAACAAAACTGGAATTAGATTATTTGGGGTATTATATTTGGATTTCAAATTCAAATATGAACCATTCTCTGGTTGAATAGTGTTGAACAAAGATAATAGAACGAAATAATTCCCCTCAAATCTATAATAGAAACACTCATTTGTAAAAATATCACTCATGGTTGATGAAATCTGGTTCACTCCAGAGTTTTTCATATTCAACTCAATTAAACAAATCTTAATTAATTTACATTTTTTCCTTATAGAGAGGTTCGGAATATCAAATTGATGAGATGAGTGTAAAAATATTGAATTATCCGATACCCATTGAAACATGCATTGAACAGATAAATTATCAATAAAAATTTGTTTTTCTTGAAAATAAATTGATTTGAAATAATAAAAACCATCATTGTGGAATAAACTAATAATAATTACACTTGTTTTCATAAGATCACTCATGTAAATGAGTAATTTTTGAAAGAAGCATTGTTTTATTGATGCCATGTTCCTAAAAAGAAAAATGATAAAACTTATGATAAAACTCGACATGACCATTCTCTTACTGATCCAATCATAATTAATTATTACAACTTTATTATTTGGTGAATCAAGGCACATCTGATTCGTCAATGTCATAATTGATATGAAGTTTTGAAAAAAGCTCACAAAAACTTCCTAAGATTCCAAATATGGTTGATTTGAGTTTGTGTCTTTTTGTTTGTTTGTCTCAACCGTAATTCAATATTTCTTTGAAATCCAGAGTTGAATTGATTGTAGAATACTACATTCACAATTGATGATTTATGTTTTTATGACACAATAAATTCAACTCAAATCAAACGATGTATTTGGTAATAAAATATTTGATTGAAAACAAGTCAGGGATTTCCTCACGTTTATCTTTGTTATTTATTCACCAAATCAATCCTAATGGAAATGAACCTTTTGCATCAAAACTTAATTTGAAAAAAATGTCTGTAGGGTTTCAACCATATGATATTTGTGGTTTTTTGGGGACAATACTAGAGTTAATAATGAAATCTCATGAATAATACCTATTGGAGGTAGGGGATTTGTTGAAAAGTCTATCAATTACCACAAATTTCCAGACTCACACAATAGGCTTGGGCGCTCGAGCGCCCAAGCCTATCACACAAAGGGAAACAGGCATGAAATCTCCTTATCTTGAGAATATTCATTTTCTTAAAAGGTCCATTGATTAATTTTTCGTATATACCTTGAAATCAAATATTTCAAAATTGATGAAACTGGAGCAGAGCAAGAAAGTTCAATCAAATTTTTTTAATCTGGTGAAAATAAGGGAGGTTGTGTTTTGTATTAATAATATTGTTGACCTTTGATTAACGCTGTCAATTTTTTATTGTTTACGGATTGTTATTGATGATACAATCAGGATTTTGTGTGTCAGTTCACAAATTATTAGTTGAATGATATTGGTGATTATAAATTATTGTCCCAGATATTCATCCCTTTACAAAAGATATAGATGTTAACTCATTAGTTAAGAGCACAAGAATCCATCCTAAGCATACTCAAGCAAAGAGGCATGAACCAAATTCCTTTGGGAAAATGTTGTTGAATTGTTGAATAAAAGATTGTATAGAAGATCATATTCCATTATGCATGGATTCTTAACCTTCTATATCATAGCAATTTACTTTTGAGAATAAATATTGTCAGTGCAATTCGCTAATATCTTGCTTATTTAATTAACATCTTTGCTTTTCATACATCGAGATTTGTTATTAACTGTTTTTTTTATCAGAATTGAATTAAAAGAAGGGATAATAACATTTCTATTTCCTTTTTCATTTTATTTGATGAATAACATGACCAAAAAAAACAACATATTCGGATAAACTGACCCAATATTGAATAAAATAATGAAGACTAATACTCATTAAATGTGTATTTACTCAAGAAATCTTTTGAAATATTATTGGAAATATGCAAGATATAAGAACGAGAATATAAAACTGATCTCCATATAATTCACTAATTGATTTGTACAGAATATTTCAGAATAAGTTCTTGGAATTGTTTTAATTGGGGATTCTCTTATTGTTCGAACAATTGTTCTCTCCAATGTCATCATCAATGTATCTTGATTTGTTCTGCTGGCGGTTTCTTGAAATGATTTCATTGGAGATTGATCAATTGTTCTCTGAGGAAGAGGAATATCAGCATTACAATGATGTGATTGATAATATTGTATTTGATAAGTCAATATATAAGAAAAGGAATTATTTGTTTCTGTTGATACTGCTATTGAAGAAGAGAATGATGACAATGAGTGATCAATGAAAGAATGAGACACTTCAAGAGAGCCGTGATATACAAAAAATAGGTAGTTTGAATTATTTTGATATATACAAAACATCATTTTTCTTGATCCAGTAGATTTACAAGTAACAACTCCATATTCAAGCGGACTGTTGTTATTAACAATGTTTGCATATGATATTGGCAATATTCCTGAGAAAGAAAAGAAGGCTAAACAAATGGCCTCCATAACCTTGTTGTTTGAGAAAGTACAGTGTGAGCTTGAAAAAGCGGATGGATATGATACGCTAATCCCAGAAATTTGACAAGCTTGGTTCATTGAACTATTCATGTTATCAACTCTTATATTTCCTGAGTTTAAGCAAATAGGACCAAACCCATATGAATTATTCCAGCAATTTGATACTGATAAATACTCCACTTCATTCCCATTAATACAAACAATATAAGCAAAATGACCACTATCTTGTGCTCCACAAGAACAACTGTTGGCACAAATCATTCCCATATATGAACTATTTGAGTAGAAGAAAATTGCTCCTCCATTAGAGGAGCAAGCACAGTTGTAGAGCATTGTGTAATCCATTCTCATTGAGTAAGCCAACCCACCAAAAACATAAATAACACCCCCTTCTCCAGAGTATACAGAAGATCTTGAGAAGAAACAATGCGAAATTAAAATATTATCATTCTCATAAGATCTTCCGTGTTCAATATTTTCATTTTCACATCCAAAACCATCACATATAATAAATCTATTATAGAGTAAAATAGACTTGAATTGGTGACTTTGTTCTTTTGAAATTTGTTTGTCAAATATTATTCTAATTGAATTAGTATTTTTAAGCTTATTTGCTTTTCTTAGAGAAATCAGGAAATGAATAGCATAAAAGACAATGCTTATTTCCATTAGTCTTGTTAATTTGAATGAAAATCGATTCATTTTTAATTTTTGTGATGTTTTTGGTTTTTCCATTGAGAAAAATAATGATAGATCAATCAGATCAATAAAGCACCTATAAAATATTAGCTTGAGTGTTGATGGTGATTCTTGAGATTGGAACATTGTCACAATATATTGAACAATTGATAAACACATTTTAGGTGAAAAATTTGATAAGATTTGATGTCAGTTCCTCCAGAATTAAATGAAACATTTTATGTAAGACAATTGAGAAACAACGATTTGAGTAAACTGTTCAAAAATAATGGGTAATATAATAGTGAGTTAGAATAAAAATTCAAAGCCATCTTTGGGTATAATCAAATATGTTTCTAGAAATACAATAAAGAATTACTTTTCTCAATGAAATATGCGATATATTCTTCTCCATTGCTTCAAATCTATGAGAAGATGGATTTGATTAAAAAATCTCTATAACTATTTTGCCAAAAGTCTGAATTACTATGTATATGTGTTTAAGAAAAACTCTGAATGTGATTTCTCTATATTCAATAATTGTACTTGTTCCTCTGATAGAAGATAAATATAATTCTACTCTTGATTGCATCTCTCTCTTTAAAGTAATAAAACAATACCTATAATGCTAAGTGAGAGATTTTTCTCTGATCTGTTCTTGGTGTTTTGATTTGATATGCATAATAGTGCATGACTATGAGATTGAGGAACATTGGTTACCTTGTTAAATACACATAGTGTTTGGCTACAGGGAACACCAGAATACACTGTATCAAAAACACATGATACTAAAGATAATGTTGATCCAGAGTGCCCAATTGAAGACACCAAACCTGTGTTCATCAAGAAAATCGAGTTTTTAATTGTGTGACGCCCATTCCACATTATAATCAAACTATTTGAAGCTGTATTATTCACAAATACAAGATTCTCATGATTTGAAACATCATAGCTGGTGTAAGGTCCAAAAATTGATGGTCCCTTGCAGTTGAAAAATCCCATATAATTGGAGTTTGAAACAGGTCCTTCTCCAAAATGGCCTCCTGCTTCTCTTCCATATGAAAGAGCATTTGATACATTGCAACAATAATGATCACATACACCTCGACATGTAATCCAGGCGCCAAAATCTGAAGAAGAAGTACCAGAATCGCCAAAATACGATAAAGACATACTATTCTCTTGATTTTCCGATACATATGTAATAATCGATGTGCCATACCCAGAACAATGACAAAAATAAAAACAACATTGATTCATTTTGAAAGAAAAAACACTCGCAAAAATCGCCCCACCCATTAAATTGCCACCAATAGTCCGACTATCATAAAACCTGCACCCCTCTATCTCTAATCTCCCACTATAAGAAGCATATATCGAACCCCCATGCGAACCACTCGAAAAACAGCCAACAAAACTACAATCAACAACTCGAGAAACCTGGCTCAACACTAGGCGTAAAGTAACTAGATTCATAAAAACTGGTTTACATTGGTCACTTTTCATAAAGTGACAAATTGGTAGCGGTTTGGCCCAACCTTTCTAATATGCCCCTTGAGGTTACTGATCCATCTACATTCCGCGATATGGTTCGTATGCTTTCCACAAACGTCGATGGCCGCCGCCCACTATATCTTGCTCTTTGCGCTATTTCTGGTATTGGCCGTCGTTTCGCCCATGCCGTTGCCCGCCGTGCTGGTCTTGACCCACTCCGCCGCGCTGGCACATTAACTGCAAAAGAGGAAGAACTTATTGTTGCTATCATTCAGAATCCAACTGAACATGGAATCCCAGTTTGGATGCTTAACCGCAGGTTCGATCGTGCTACTGGTGAAGACCTCCATTGGTCATCCTCAGATCTCGGTTCCAATTTAAGAGCTGAAATTGAACGTATGAAGAAGATGAGAATGAAGCGTGGTATCCGCCATTCTCTCCATTTGAAGGTTCGTGGTCAATGCACAAAATCCACTGGCCGCAAGGGTGGCGCACTTGGTGTCGAGCGCAAGAAGTAAAGAAAACCAATTGCTTCATATTTAATATTTCTATTAGAATCCACCAAAAGAAGCATATTTCATTGGGGGGTATTTCTCTGGGATTGGTTTTGCTTGGAACTTTTCGTATGATTTTTTGAGCAACTGTCCCTCATTATCGAAATCTAAGCGAACCACTGCACCAAGATTCTTCATTTGCCCAATGTAATTTGGCGATGAGAAAACAGTAATACATTTTCCTTGGTGCATTTCACAAATGCCTTCTTCTTGAACTTGGTGAGATCTGATAATGAAATCAAGGCCATTCCTTGCAAGGAATGCTTCAGTAATATCAGGTCCAAATGTCCTTGTAACACCACGAGGAGATGGTGCAAGACCTGTTTGTTCCATCGGATCACTCCATAATATATCATTGATTGGGCCTTCCTCTGGTGGTTGTCTGAATCTATCAAGCTTTTGGATATCGTTAAGGGTGAGCGAATTGTTTGTAAAAACACCACCGTGAACAACTAAAATCTTTTTGTTAACAATATGTCCAAGTGGTAATGTATTAAAAACTTCACTACAAATTTGGAATATATTCTTATCATATTTGGATATGCATTCTTTTTCGAAACCATACATTGAATTCATTGAGTTAGTTTCACTGTGTGTTAGCATTAAAAAACTGGAAGGAATGCACCATTCCAGTATTAAACATACTGATTCCCTCGATTCAAGTAAATACTTGAAGGATCGGCAAGCTTCCAAGCAAATAAAAGTGCTAAAATTTCGACGCCTTGTGATCCACGATCAACATAATCTCCGTTAAACAAATATGGTGTACTGCTAGATGGATAGCCAAATGTCTCGAATATGTTGATAACATCTTGTAACTGCCCATGAGTATCACCTACAACATAAAGGGTTCCTTTATGGGATATGTCAACAAAATTGGGTAATTCCCTATTAAACTTCTTAATATCTTCAAGCATTTTCTGGAATACTTGGATTTTTGGTTTAATATCTTTCTTAAGATCAACATGTAATTGGACGGCAAATTGGTTATTAAAAGCAGGTATTTCAATAGGTTCATAATTATGAGGCTGCTCTTCTTCCCTATACATTGCCTCCATCAGTCTTTTGCTATTATATGCTTTTTTTGCAGATTCCATTCTCTCTCTATAGTATTTTTCATTAGGAAATAGCTTCGCCGCAGCCAGAAAATCATTGTAGCTATCAAGGAAAGATGACGTTGTAAAATAAGCTTCGCCTCGTCTTAGATATGCTTTAGCATTTCCTGGATTGATTTCAATCGCTAAAGATGCGGATTGAATTGCAGCAGAAGGATCATCTAACCTCATTTCAGTTGTAGCGAGATTTGTTTGCAAAACTGATAACGCTTCTTTATTATTTGGATCACATAAAGATATTGCCTCCCTGTATCTATCACGAGCCTCAAAGTACTTATTTTGCTGGAAAGCAGAATTACCTAACTCTTTTTTAAGCTGATAGTCGGCCATTGATATAATCTTATTGTTTACGAAATAATTTAAAAGAAAACCCTTTTTCAAGGAAGTGTCCCTGAGCTTGATTCTCATTATGAGTATGATCTAGTTGATTCATAAATGTTATTTGGTTTAATGCGGTAACAAATAATAAGAAAAATGATTCATGTTCTATTCGGGAAAGATGAATAACATATTTAGGTTATGTGAAGTTTTAGGTATTAGAATTATTAATGAGTTTAATCATGTTAATCCCAAGGGAATGATTCTATTGGGATTACAATGGATGTAAAGATTTTGAACAAATATCCCAATTTGGTGGAAAAAGCCACATTAAAAAACATTTTATGCCATAGGAGAACAGTGAAAAAAACTGGATAGTTCTGGAATTATATTTATAAACCTTTCTGGAAAACTGAAAAGGCCCTTATAACAATCAAGATCTGATTTCTCAAATCAAATCAGAGTTTGATTATACCTTTGTGACATATGACATCAATTTATTTTAATCTTCTGCTAAATTGAACAACAAATAAGAATTCAGCTTTATCAGACCCTTTTGTTTCTGTTTGTAGAGATCAAATCTCACTGTTTTTGGGTTGAATCGATTCTCCAAGATGAAAAATCATTGAATTATGTTCCAAACAAGCTAATCATGTTATTGTTTGAATGTCAGTTTTTGAATGGATGAGAAGATAGAATTTGAGTATTCCCTTTATAGAGATGGAACACCAGAACATATAAAAGAAATCGATGATATTGATTTTGTAATCTCTACTTTAGTTAATTTGAGCATATTAAGACCTCATAAGTTTGAATTGATTTTTGATCTCCATCGAAAATATTCAGAAAGGAATGGCTTTAGGGAGAAATTTTTAGAAAAGGCATTAAATCAGAATAGTAATTTTGTTAACATATTAATTGATAAAAATATTTATTGTACAAATGATATTGAACATTACTACAACACAGAGAATCAAATAGGGAAGTTAATAGATTTATCAAATGAAATTGCTCAAATAGATATTCCAGAAAGTGATATATGTCAAAGTACATTTGATCTCACAGAATGTTTGATCCAAACGGATTATCCACCTGGTACAATAGAGTATTGTCTAAAATATGATGACATAAATGGGATTCATAGGATTTATCAAGATCCAAGCTTCTTCCAAGATAAGGCTAATATTATTGGAGTTGAGAATATCATGAATCTTGACTTTAATTTACTCGGATTTTGTGGTTTTTTTGGGTCAGTTCATTGTTTTAAGTTCCTTTTAGAAAAAAAATTGTTTATTATAGGTCAATTGGTTATTGAGTGTGTTGTTTGTGGAGGATCAATTGAGGTTTTTCGATTATGTTTGCAATCAATTGATATTTCATTTTTCGTTTCAAAACTATTGATATTATCATCATGTTATAATAACTTAGATATATTACATTATTTGTATGATAATGTAGCCGGTTTATTTAAAATAGGAGTTTTTGAAAAAACTCCTCTTCATTATGCTGCAGAAAAAGGCCATATTAGCATTGTTGAATATCTGGTTGATCAAAAAGTTGATATAAATGCCAAATATATAGATGATTGGACTCCTCTCCATTTAGCTGCTGCTAATGGTCATCTAAGTGTTGTTGAATATCTAGTTAATCATGAAGCTGATATAGTTGCAAAAACAAAAGAAACCAAGTTTGATGGTTTAATGATACTCCTTTTCATGAAGCTGCTAAAAAAGGTCATCTTGGTGTTGTTGAATATATAGTTAATCAAAAAATTGATATAAATCAAAAAGGTAAATTTATTGAATTTTATTATTTAATCAGACTCCTCTTCATTATGCTGCTTCGAGAGATCATTTTAGTGTTGTTGAATATCTTGTTAATCAAAAGGCTGATATAAATGCAAAAAATGATTTATTTGAGTAAACATATTTAATATGTCTCCTCTTCATTATGCTGCACAGAAAGGTCATAATAATATTGTTGAATATCTAATTAATCATAAAGCTGATGCAAATGCAATTTCTTATTATTTTGAGTTTAAATATTTGAGCCTATATATTTTGCTGATTGTGATCAGGGTCCTCTAAGTTTAATTAAATATATAATTAAACAACAAGCTGAAAATAATGATCCATTCAGATGGTGTCACCCTGGAGCTCCTCTTCATTATGCTGCTCAAAATGGTCATCTTAGTGTTGTTGAATATCTAGTTAATCAAGAAGCTGATATAAATGCAAAAAATGATAGTGTTGAGTTTTTATATCTGTTTGGAGTCCTCTTCATTGGGCTGCTATAAATGGCCATCTTAATATTGTTGAATTTCTAATTAATCAAAAAGCTGATATGAATTCAAAAACATATTGCGTTGAGTTTTATTATTTGATTTGACTCCTCTTCATTTTGCTGCTGGATTTGGTCATTTTAGAGTTGTTGAATATCTTGTTAATCAAAAAGCTGATATAAATGCAAAAACTATTAAAGTTTGGTTTTAATATTTAATGAGACTCCTATTCATTATCCTGCTTATAATGATCATTGTAGATTTAATTTGACTCCTCTTCTTTTAGCTGCTGCTAATGGTCATCTTAGTGTTGTTGAATATCTAATTAATCAAAAAGCCGATATAAATGCAAAAGATGATATTGGGAACACTCATCTTCATTATGCTGCTGTTAATGGCCATCTTAGTGTTGTTGAATATCTAATTAATCAAAAAGCTGATATTAATGCAAAAAATAAAAGTGTTGAGTTTTATTATTTGATTGGACTCCTCTTTATTATGCTGCTGAAAATGGTCATCTTAGTGTTGTTGAATATCTAGTTAATCAAAAAGCCGATATAAATGCAAAAGATGATATTGGGAACACTCATCTTCATTATGCTGCTCGAAATGGTCATCTTAGTATTGTTGAATTTCTAGTTAATCAAAAAGCTGATATAAATGCAAAAGATACAAGTGTTGAGTTTTATTATTTGATTGGACTCCTCTTCATTATGCTGCTGTTAATGGCCATCTTAGTGTTGTTGAATATCTAATTAATCAAAAAGCTGATATTAATGCAAAAAATAAAAGTGTTGAGTTTTATTATTTGATTGGACTCCTCTTTATTATG
>Ga0074193_1000292_pt1 | contig 56775 bp, 34 predicted proteins | sample EPASupsiteHSE605_FD_64523 | JGI IMG/M metagenome (GOLD analysis project Ga0074193, IMG submission 64523) | Bioremediated contaminated groundwater from EPA Superfund site, New Mexico - Sample HSE6-05 | ecosystem: Environmental > Aquatic > Deep subsurface > Groundwater > Contaminated ...
AATATCAAATCATGTGTTGAATGATCAACCAAAATACCTGCTGTGTCGCGGACTGGGACAGTTCCATCTAATCGTGTGATTTTGCTTATTCGATTGCATAAGTTTTGATTCTTTCGAATCAATCCATAGTTGATAACAAGAATTCAACAAAATCATTGAAGTTTTTCTCATTGACTAGAGAAACAAAATTGATTGGATTTTTAAAAATCCAAAATTACAATGATATTTGTTACTGTGTCATTTAGATATTCATCATTATGCATCTCGTTACAATATACCGAAATATTTTTTTAAAGCTCTAAACTGAAAACAATTTTGGATTGAAACATTATCTGTGTTTAATATTAATAAACAAGCATTCAAAGCATTTTTGTGTTATTTTTGTAAAATTGAGAAATCCATACATAATATTTGGAATAATGATCATGAATATGATTGTCTGTAACTACTGAATCCAAGTTTATTAAATCCATCATTTGTTTAGGGGTCAATATTTTAAATTATTTGATTATTGGTGTCTAATGATGAAAATTCCCAAAACTCCATTACCTTGGGTTATTTAAGATGCAAGATCTCATCAAAAAAAGAAAAAAGTATTCCAATTTCTCAGTATTATTTATGATAAGAAGCTGAAGATTAATCTTTCACCCGTATAATAATTCAAATAATCTCTGTCAAATCATTTATGAAAACCATTCATATCATGTTTCAATATGATACATATGATAATTATCTGATTTAAACACCAAATATCAATAAAAAGCTCGAACACCATTTCTTTGGTAGTTTCGTTTTTTCCAATAGAGATAGGTGTTTTTTGTTTAGAATATTATGATCAAAAAGAAATCTTTGAAAAAATATGTCCTAATTCGTGTCTGTTAATATTATAGAATATCGATATATCCTTTAATAATCATGTTTTATAAGATCAAGAATGGCCGATGTGTCTCATTAAGAAACAAGATATGATTGTATTTCATATTCAATTATCTAGAGATTACATTCCTTCATATTCTGACCAAGATAGATCACTCGATGAATTCTCAATCAATGAAATACATCGATTTGGCTTAAACTTCAATAACACAAAAGAATTGGGTATCAAAATGGTTAGTAAATTCTGATTTATTAATGAGACATGTGATCTAGAAAATTTCATAACAGGACAATGTTTAATCATTTATTCATATGATTCGGCTGGGTTCTATTATTGTACATTCTAACATATCGTAATTTTTAATGGTGATGGTATTGAGAGCATTATGAATGAGATATAAAAAAGTGTGTCTTTTTTGTGTTTAAACCTTCTCCTATAATATTGAATTTCCCATATATATGATTATTATATGATTCTAAAAAGATTTGCTTTTTTTATAAATTTGTTTCAATTATTCTTCCACAAAGATTTATTTTCTTTATAATTTTGATTAAATACCCAATTTAGATTCGCTGTCTCTTTTTTAACAGAAAAGATTCACAGTTAATGGAATTTAGATAACAATTCAAATTTTTGTACCAGTTTTCTCTAAATTGCGAGTAAAATTCTTTAAAAATGACCAACTTAATTGATTATCAGTCTTTACTTTGCTAAAGCTTACAAAAAAAAACAAATTTGATTTTTAAAAAAAGAAAAAAAAGGGGCGAACCGGGAATTGAACCCGGGACCTCTTGTACCCAAAACAAGAATCATACCACTAGACTATTCACCCTCACATATAATTTTCATTCTAAGGCTTTGAGAGACAAAACAAATTCTTTGAATAGATGTAAAATTATTCCACAAATGTCCATATCTTTTACACATGACGGAATTTCTGAAAGAGATGCTGTATTTGGGTTTGTTCAAACTAAAATGTTGCCTTTAAGAAATAACCAAGAACATCATGTATATCAGAAGTGCGAATCTTGTTCTTGCCCCCTAGCACAAATGAGTAATGGTGAATTTGCATGCCCTATCTGTAATTTTAGTGGTGAATTCCAAACAAATTCAATATTATATGAATCAAATAATCATATTAACCGTTGTTTGTGTCTAATTTTTGATATTTCACTGTCATTTGATTACGTTTTGCAACATTTAAAATTGATTTCGGATCATATGCAAGAGAATGAAAGGATAATTCTTATTTCTGTTTCTAATCAGTATAATATTATTTATGAGTATAACAAAGTAATGATGTTTGATGTTTTTGAGGATATATCATCTTTTGCAAGGAATAACAAATATGAAATGTCTAAAAATACGATTGATGAAGTAATAATTCCATCTCTTTTCTCAGTATTTTTCTCCAATGAACGATTAGTTGAATTCAATAGTTTGCTTTCGATTCAATTTCTTCTTTTACAGTGTATTAACACTAGTTTTGTGGCTTTTTGCTTTATTAATAGAGATGTGTCTCCGGTATCAATTGAGAAAGCTACAATAATTGGGAAAAAAATAGAATCAAAAAATAGCATTATTCATTTTGGGGCTGTTAAACATTTCAAGAGACTTACAGCAATAGCTAGATACTGTTTTGGTTGTGTATTTGGAATATATGCGTTTAATAGTTTGACCATTGGACAGCTTTTTAATATTTCTAAAATTAGGAAAATGAAAATCATTATGCCTCGATTTATGGAGGCGAGAAAGGTTACAAGCTGTGATGGAGTAGTGCGTGTGTCTAAATCAATTACAAAGTTGTTGTTGAATAATTATCTCGGGCTTTCATGTCAAATTATTACTGATCATTCTCGAATCCCACAAAATCAGAATAAAGCACATATTGTTGAGGTAGTTGACAGCGAAGAGGGAAGGATTATTACATGCCACACAGTTTCTATACTAAATAAAGAAAGATCCAGTATACCATCTGAAGCTCTTATTGGTTTGCTTCTCAAACAAGCAGCTTCCAATATATTAACAAAGGCTTGGAATGGTGAGGGTATAGATCAACTTATCAAATCTAATATTTTAGAGAATACAAGTCTGAGAACAGTGAAAATTATAAATAAGATTGGGGATTACGAAGAGCATGATGTACTGAGATTGTTCTATATTTTAAATACATGCAGTTGTGACTTCGATACTCATGAAATCAATGCAGATAACTCTGTAGTATTCATAGTATCCCCAATTATATACATTTATACAACAGAAACAACAAGCACTTTATTAGACAAATATATTAAATCAGAATACCCCCATTTGATACTTACTTTCGATTCAACAGAAAGAATTAATGATGCTATAAAGGTATATAAAACAAATATATAATTTATACACTATCTTTTTTCGCTTTTTTCAACCTTTTGATCCGATTCTTCTGTGATTTTTCTGGTTCTTCTTCTTTGAATTGAACAGGCAGTACTCTTTGTTGAGGACCAGTAAGTTCAATATATGGTTGTTTAACTTCATTTAGCATCTGACTGAGATTACTGCGAGTTTTTAATGGTGTATCTCCTAATTCAGTATTATCTTGAGCAATTCTAGCATTATAGAGGAGTTTCTTTCTTTTCATAGATTTTTCAGAATATGTTTTCCCAGAAAACACGTGAGATTGATGCTTAAAAGCAGCTTTTGCATCAGCAACATTTCCAAAATCATCAAGATGCTCGATAATATCTCCATCGGGTTTGTGCAACATTGAATGCGTCACCAAATAGCTAAGAGATCTGTATAAGCCAAATCCTAAGGGTTTATCATAGTTTAGAATACTATGCATATCATTTTTCTTTTCTTTCTCAATAATTGGGCTTTTTGATGGCGCCAATGATAACATTTTGTTCTTAATCGGGTTTATGGGTGTGATTTCAGTTATGGAATCAAAATCTTTGCCATTTTCAGGAATAATATTAAAGCTAATGGTGGGTTTTGGGGCGGGTGGTAATTCTTGTGTCTGAAGTTGCTTCAGTTTCTCATAAATTGACAAAACAGAATCAGGTCTGCTAATAATCGAAATTTTAGGAGGAAGTTCGGGTACTTCCACTAATTGATCAGCAGATACCGCTGGGGTATTTCTCTCTCTCTTTTTCATCATTATATTACCCTATTAGGGAAAAAAAATTCTAGATTTATGAGCAGCAATGGAAGTGACAGTCATTTTGAGCCAACGTCTCTTGTTTTTTCTTTTTTTGCTAAGTGCAAACTACCAAAAGATGTGATGGAAGAGCTCAGTAATATTATCAGAAGTTTTGTGGCGTCATATGAAGCTAAGAATGGAATGTCTGTTAATGTGTTGAATCAAAGCATTTCAAATCTGCTTTACGATTACGATGATGTCAAAAATATTTGGCAGATTATAGTTAATTCTTCTCCTAACAATTCTGTTCAAATAATCATGAATCAATTGAATCCTCTTCTGAAGAACAAAATTTCCAAGTTTTTCATTTATTCTATGTTCTCTGCAGCTAATAAATACAAAATGGGTAAAATATCAAGAGCAACTTTGTTTAAAGGGTGTTTTGGTATATATGAATATACAACAGAGAATATCCATCTTTTATCTACCATTATGCAAAAGAGGTGCGGATTAAATCGTGAAAGCAGTAAATTTGGTGGTACTCCATTTAGGAGTGTTGGTAGTATTTTTCCAAATGCCCCAATTCCTGCCCTTGTTTTTCCATCATTGAGATTTAAGTATATCAACAACGGTTCAGAAGTTTCAAGTATTCGTGTTGAGCCACCAAAGATTATGTTGGGTGTTTCATATGAAAAATTTGTTATGGATATATCAAAAACACCATTATGCGTGATACAGAATCCAAACGCCAAAAGTGTTGCTGTTGGAAGAGAAGGTGATTCACAGAAGCGATCATCGGATTTGCAGAGGCTTTTTTCTAGTTTTCAAGATTTTTTATGGACCAATTTTGAATCATTTGAGCTCATTGATAATGTTTATTATTCAGCTTTATCTCTAACCAGAATTGATGGAATACTTTTGCGCGCTATATCAGATGATTTATATGGAAGGAATTCCTCTTTAATGTTGAAGTATTTGAAAAGGACATCAAAGAGGTCAGTGCTAATTAGAAGATGCATTGAACAAATAGGTTCTATCTCTTTGGATTATTTTTCAAAGTCCAAATCGATTGATTTAATTACTACAACTCTCCCATTATACCCGGCCAATGACTCAGTTGATTTTTCTAGACTCGACAAACCAATTTCTTTTAAATTTTCTGTTCTTAATGAAGGTGTTGCCCTTGTTTTCCAAGAGATTTCATTTCGCATGTTTCCTTCAATTACCGAATTTATTCAGAGGGTTTTGCCTTTCTTTGTTTGCAATAACATGAATGAGAGATTTATATTGATTGGAAATCCAATAATCGCATATTGCCTGTATTTTTTTTCCAATTGTATAAAAATGTTGGAACAGTTTCTTAATCAACCTATTGAAACCGAAGACTCTCTCAACGCAATTATTGAATCTGCTGCGTTTGAAGCGGAGAAAAAATACACAAATATCACAGAATCATCAATCCATTCTTTTATTCTAGATTTTATTAATAGATTTCTTACTGATAGTCAAGATATTGATTCAATAATTGAAGAAGCTCAAATAAGATTTGGAAATAGGTCAAAATTGTTTTTCCAATCGCTTATTGAGCTTGCAAAATTATCTTCTTCATGCTCCAGATTAGTAATTGAGAAAAGGAATACGGAGATACTACAAATCTCAAAGTTTTTTTCGAGAACAAAGAAACCACAACCAATTCAAAGGTTGAAAGCAAGACTATCCTTATATGAAAAATTAACAAGAAATCATAACGATTTTCCAAACATAATAATCGAGTTTGATCCTACTAAAGAGATGATTATTGTCTCTCCTATGTAAATAATTATTGTTGCTTAATTAGTTTTTCAAGAGTTGGATCCATTAGTTTCATTATTTCATTTGATAATTTGGATTTTTCAGGATGACCATAAATTAGTGCATCAACAAAAAACCCTATTGCTTTCTCAATATTCTTTTGTTTGATCATTATTTCCCCAATTTTTAGAGAAACATTAGGCTCTTTGGGGGCATAATCAGACAATTTTAGAAAACATTGATGTGCTTCATCAATCTTACCCAGCTCAAACAATATTGTTCCCTTTTTGAAAATGGCAACCAGGTTTTTCGGTTCACATTGAATCGATAGATCTAACAATCGGAGTGTTTCTGGAATATCTTGGCAGCTATAATGTGCCATTGCTGAAACAAATAAAAGAACAGAGCTGTTTGGATTCAAAAGCGATGCCTTTTTGATGTAATATCTTGACGCCATGAATTTATCTTGCCTAAATAAAGCAGATCCTAATCCATACCAAGCACTATAATCCGAGGGACATCTATCGATGGCTTTTCGGAAAAGAGTCTGAGCTTTATCGAGAACTTCAAGTGACAGATATTCATGACCAGCAAGGGTAAACCCATATGAATATGAATGATCAATTGATGAAGCCCTTTCAAACATTCTAATGGCTTCTTCCGAATTCTGTTGTAATGAAAGATAATTACCCATTACAATCCATGTTTCAGGACAGTTTGGGCATAAATCTATGAGTTTTTTTGATAGTACCATTAATCCATTTTTATCTTTTAATTGCCATAAACAAGAAGAATAATAGTCAGTGCCCAAAACAACGTATGGATATTTCTGATATAGAAACTGAAACATGTTCCTTGATTCATCAAATAATGATTTATCAAAAAAATGCTTGGCTCTTAAGTAGGAGAACATAATGGAATTGATACTCTCATGATTTGGATCCATGACTGGCTTATTATTGATTAACAATTCATATGTAACAAGATCATCATTTTTAAAGGGAATATCATACATAATATCGCTTTTGCGGATGTTATAAAGGGCAGAAATGAAATAATTGTTTTCATGAATAACATCGCGAAAATCATCACCAGCGAGAGTGTTACGATGTGTTCTCATTTTAATCATAGCAAGAAGATATTTTGATGCAATTCCTATTTCTGCATCCATGGGATGGTGTATTAAATCAAACACTGACATTATCACACTCTCTGATTCAGAATACTCCCCACAGTCAAACAGAACCCTTGCAAATAAATATCTTAATTCAATCGATTCTAATAAATATTGATAGTAGTGTCTGATCAATACGACAGCTTGTTTAGGATTACCTGATTCATGATATGTTTTTGCAAGAATATAAACAGATTTCTGGTTTCCATACCCACTAATCAATTCATAAGAAAGCAATAGTGCATTGTCGAAAAATTTGTACTTCAGAGAGAACTCTATCTCCTTATATATCTTCTGGAAACTCGAATCCATATTCGAAAAGTGCAAATAGATGAGTTATAAGATAGAATGGAATCTGAGAACGAGAGTTGAGTCATGGAATTTGATGACAAAAGCTTGCAAAAAAATAGGGTTTTATATTTCTCCTGTCGTGACCACCGCATATAGAATGCTTTCAGTATTTATCGATAAATGTCCCCGTTATGATTTCGATTTGTTTATCATGTGCATTGCTTCTATTTTTGATTCGATTAAAACCGAAATATCCGAGATTAATGTAGATGATGTTTTAATTACTTTCTCCGAAGCGGCAGGATCGCTAACAAATTCACAAAAAGAGATTTTAGGCAATTCATGTAACGAGTACTCTGGATTAAAGAAAGATGATCGGTTTAAAGTAGAAAGCGGCAAGAGTAAGGTATTAAATGCCGAAATGTTGTTATTAACTTACAATAACTGGGAATTCTCAAACAATCATCTTTTTCACCCATATTTAAATTGGATTGCCGAAATAAGAGGATATGTTACACAAGACAAAGTTGAGAATTTCAGGAAAGCAAGGTCTTTTGCCACACATACACTCTGCCTTCTTATAGTTTCATCAGAAAACGAATTCTACCCAAACGACATAATGGCTGCAGCCTCAATATCATACTCACTAGATAATTATTTTCAATCATTACAAATGGATCCATTTGACTGGACAGGAAAGCTCAAATTATCTATAGACATGGATAAAACCAAAGAATTGATCAATCTAATCCCAGAAATCGAAGCCCAAATCAAGGAGTTTTCATCAATAAACATTTAGATATTACACATTATTTGAGAATTTTTATTTTCAAGCTCTAATTAGTATGTAATTGTCAGATTCTCTAATTGTGGTCTCGGCATACCGGATGCTGACATCATCCAGTGTCAACTCTTTTCACAAATTAATATATCGTTAACATCAGAACCTTTAACGATTATTAAAACACAATCGAACCCCAAAATGGCTAGACACTCAAATTGACTACATATCGGTTCCTCCAATTTCTCTCACAATTCTGAATAAATATCTCAATTCTAATAACCATGTTATTCATAAAGGACATTACACCGGTTTCTATTCAATAATTGAGGGTCTAGATTTTTTCACAATTGTATTTTGAGAATGTTATTCTTTTTTTTGAAAGAATTTTGGTCAGATAATAAAATCATTTCACATATGAGTGATCAGAAGTACTGTATTGGGATTGAAGAAGTTTATCAAGCCAAGGAGCGTATAAAGGATCATGCCATTGTCACACCTTTGATGCACTATGATAATCTTGCATCACTTTGTGGCTGCAACCTGAACTTAAAGCTTGAGACAATGCAAAGGTGCAAAGCATTCAAGTTCAGGGGAGCCCTTAACAAGCTTCGTACTGTTCCTTCTGGTTCTACAGTTGTTGCAGTAAGTGCAGGGAACCATTCACAAGGAGTAGCACTTGCAGCATCCTTAACTAATTGCAAATCAATTATTTACATGCCTGAAAACGCCCCATCGTCGAAGGTTCAGGCTACTCAGCATTATGGTGGCAGCGTTATACAAATAGGATCCACATTTGATGAAGCAAAATCAGAAATGATGAAAGCCCTTGCTCAGCATCCTGAATGGGTTTTTGTTCCACCTTATAACGATCCTCATGTTATTGCAGGAACTGGTACAATAGGGTTAGAGATTCTTGATCAAATGCGTGATGTTGACACTGTGGTTGTTCCCATTGGAGGAGGTGGTTTAATTAGTGGCATTGCCTTAACTTTGAAAACTCTTAAACCGAGTATAAGAATTATTGGAGTTAATATGGCATCCTGCCCATATACATATAAGAAATTCAATGAGGCAAAAGGTCGAGATTTCTCATTAGGATCTCACGAGGCAATGACACCTCTTGCAGATGGAATTGCAGTTAAATCACCAGGCGAACTCAATCTTAAGATTATTTATGATTTGGTTGATGATGTAGTTGTCGTCAATGAAGATGAAGTTGCTATGTCAGTTGCATTATTAGCCGAAAGAGCCAAGATTATTAGTGAAGGAGCAGGTGCAACATCATTTGCAGCCGTTTATAATCATAAGTTTTCGTTTAGGAAAGATGAGAAAATAGTATGCATTGTGAGTGGTGGAAATATTACCCTTAGAATGCTTTCCAGATGTATCGATAGGGCTCTCTTCTTAAGGAGGGCTCGTATATCTGTATCCGTTGTAGTACCCTATGGAACATCACATTTAGCTGCACTCATTCAGTTATTCTCAAAGCATCATGCAGAGGTGGTTAGCTGTCTATCTGCTCCACATGTTGATACTGTGGCAAATAAAGAGCAATACCTAATCATCATTGATGTCGATTGCGAAGATGTGATTACTGCCATCAAGCAGGATTGTGAAGCTAAAGGATGGAATTTCAATGTTCAAGGAACAACTTCAATTGGAGAGTAAAAGATGCTTGTAAAATTTAAATGGAAACAATACCAATATCAAGTCTGTCACAGAAAAAAGTCGCTCAGCTTAATTCGGCGATTTCAATACCTCCATTATATCTATCTGTTGAGCGCTTTGAGTTTTGCGAAGATCTGAATGCTGTTCTGTATACAATTGAAGTTGGAATCCAAAATGATGACGTTGTTTATAAACATATGGTACAAAGAAGATATTCAGCACTACAAGAATTTGATGCTCAAATCAGGCCTGCTTTCGGGGATTCAAAGTATCTTCATGAATTTCCTCCAAAAAAACTTTTTGGAAATTTTGATCCCCATTTTTTGGAGAAAAGAGCAGATAAGTTACAAGAGTACCTTGGTAACCTATGTAGGGTTGCGGGACTATGTGAGTCTAGTGTTTTTAAGAGGTTTTTCGAGATCAACGAAAATTTATTAAAAGAGTTCTAAATTTTGAATCTAAAATATTCGTAATTCCGTTAAATGCATCGAGCACAACCAGTTGCATCTCCATTATTAGATGCTAGCGAAAAACAGAGGGCATATAAGCGCCACATTACATATTTATCGGAGGTTAAACCAATGATTGATACTTCTCCTTTGCCAGAAGTTCCGCGAATCAAGTTATATGAGCATCAGAGAAAAATTTTGCGTGAGAGTCAAAAACAAATAGGAGATGAGAGTATTAAAATGATAGTAGCATTGAATCAAAAACCAGAATCATCTCAAAAGAATTCTGCCAGGAAAGTTTCTAATGAGAAAATTTCTGATTCCAATTCTAAAAATAATCAACACAACTGGACACAGTATTTAAACGATTGCGAAAAAAGATTATCTCTACTCCCTGCAAGAAATCCAAAACCACCGATGACTCATATTATCTTTCCTGAACAAACTACTGTCAACGCCGGGATAAAGAGGCCACAAAGAGTTTTAACTGATGATGGTATGACTGTAGTTGATTCATGTAATGTTACTAGTGACAGACCGAAATCCCCAAAGCCGCCTGTTCATCCAAAAAAAATCCCCAAGCGCCCTCCGTATAATTCATCTAAAGATGAGCTGATTAGGAACCCTAAGAATGACAATACTAAAAAAATTGAACCAATCACTAAGAAAGAACCCACCAAGCCTGATCCAATTAGAAAAAATGAAAACAACAACAAGAAACCTTCTTTGAATGACATCAATCCTCCATCACCAAAGAATCCATCGCCAAATGTTATTCCAAAAAAGAAAATAGAAACGAAACCAACCAAACCAATTGAAGATACGAAACCTGCCTTTTCCGCTGTAGATTTTTCTGGCTCAGAGGACGAACAAATTCCAAATAAGATTTCTGATAAAGAAATTTCAAAAGGCCGTGTTGATCTCACCGATACGGCAAAAGATGTGTTTAATGGGTTGAATGATGAAGATTCTTTCGATAATAATGATAACACATCAGGTATGAAAAAAGACAATAATAATTCGCCAATTCCAGAGAGTCCAACAAATACACAAAAGGAACAGATTAAACAGAATACTAATGATCATTCATCTGAAGAACCTGAGAAGAGATCATTCTTAAAAGAAGAGCTTAAACAGGAAGTTTCATTTGAAGCCGATTCTTTTAATGAGTCAAAGAATGCACCTTTGAAAGAGCAGAAGATAGTTCCTAAAGAGGATTCTCTAGGAGGAGATATATTTGATGAACCAAAGAACGAACCATTTGAAGAACCGAAACCAACTATCAAAGAATCACCCAAAGAAGATTCTGTTGGTGGAGATGCATTTGATGAACCAAATGACGTATCAGTTGAAGAACCCAAGCCAGTTGTTAAAGATGAAGAATCTTTTGGAGGAAATCCATTTGATGAACCAAACAACAAACAACTTGAAGAGCCAAAACCAACTATCAAAGAAATGCCTAAAGAAGATTCTGTTGGTGGAGATGCATTTGATGAACCAGACAACGCCCCAGTTGAAGAACCCAAGCCAGTTGTAAAAGATGAAGAATCTTTTGGAGGAAATCCATTTGATGAACCAAACAGTGCACCATTTGAAGAACTGAAACCAACTATCCAAGAAATACCTAAAGAAGATTCTGTTGGTGGAGATGCATTTGATGAACCACACAACGCCCCAGTTGAAGAACCCAAGCCAGTTGTTAAAAATGAAGAATCTTTTGGAGGAAATCCATTTGATGAACCAAACAGTGCACCATTTGAAGAACCGAAACCAACTATCCAAGAAATACCTAAAGAAGATTCTGTTGGTGGAGATGCATTTGATGAACCAGACAACAAACAACTCGAAGAACCAAAACCAACTATCAAAGAATCACCCAAAGAAGATTCTGTTGGTGGAGATGCACTTGATGAGGTAAACAACGTAGCAGTTGAAGAACCGAAGCCCACTATCCAAGAAATGCCTAAAGAAGATTCTGTTGGTGGAGATGCATTTGATGAACCAGACAACAAACAACTCGAAGAACCAAAACCAATTATCAAAGAATCACCCAAAGAAGATTCTGTTGGTGGAGATGCATTTGATGAACCAAATAGCGAATCAATTGTGAAAGAAGAAGGAAAGAAAACCACAAATCTTGGTGGTTTAGCAAATAGTTTGATGAGAGGGCTTGAAGATGACGACGATGAAGCAATAGAACCCGGATTTGGTGGAGCTAACAATAATACAGCTACCGCCGAAGTTGTTATCGAGAGATCAGTACCAAATCAAGGTCTTGAAACTTTGGATCATTCTCAACCTCAAATTGTTGATGAGCTTGAAGACAGAGTCATAAATGGTGATGAATCGAAACCAACTATCAAAGAATCACCCAAAGACGATTCTGTTGGTGGAGATGCATTTGATGAACCAAACAACATACCAGTTGAAGAACCGAAACCAGCTGTAAAAGATGAAGAATCTGTTTCAGGCTCAAACCAATTTGTTAATCCAAGAATTAACGATCTTCTTGCAGAATTGAATGATAATAATATAGAAGGAGTTGAAACATCTCCCAACAGTATTCCGCAAAAAACTTTAAATGATACCAAAGATACCGATGATAATGCCATTAATCTTAATGAAAATGATCAAGAAAAAGCTAGAAATTTACAGTTAGAAGATAAACCAGAAGGTTTAGAAATCAAAGTGAGTGATCATGCTTCTTTTAATGGAGAGGATAATAACAAACCCACCATCATATCTGACATAGCAGCCAATATTTTAAATGGATTTGACGATGATGAAGAAATCCTTGAGAGTGGGAATGGTGAAAAACCAAACGATGGTAATATTAATAACCAGTCATTCAATATTTCTGATTCGGCTAGCCCACAAAGAGACAATCAAATACAAGGCAATGTAATAGATTCGAACAACAAAGAACACATTAAGCAAACCGAAGAGATAATAATAGAATCTCCAGTAATAAATAACGGTGCTACTGAAACTAATGAAAAACCATCGAGCCCTGCTGTTAATTCTGATGTTTTCGCTGATTCTTTAAATAATGAGCAGAATAGAGAGGATTCTGCCATTGGAGAAGTCACCGGAGTTCAGTTTAGAGATGACGATATCGATGAGATTGCAAAACAAAATACCATTCCCCCTATTTCAGCTCGTAGTGGGGCTGAAGATTCATTGTTTGTAGATTCAATTGAGAATAATAACAAAAGCGGAGGATTTGATGAATGGGGTGTATAATTTTTTGATTCTAAATATCATTAATATTTATGGTTCTTTATTCCATTTCTTGAGCATTTTCTTCGCCTTCCTTATGCTTCCTCCTCCTCTTCTTCTTTGGAGCTTCCTCAGTAAGCTGGAAATCATTCTGTACTTTATAGTTTGGTGTCTCTTCTGTTTTTGGAACAACTTCAACAGGCCTTTCATCAATTTTTGTAACAAGTGCAATTTCTTTTGCCTTAGCTCGTGATACATCAAATTTCACTTTTTGTCCATCTTTAGCGCGCAACTGTTTTTCAAGTCTTTCTTTGTCTGATAAACCTATAGATAACTGAGGTTCCTCAGAATATGAGTCAACACGAGTTGAAAGAGATATCTTAGCTGCCAAGGAACGAGCTGTTTGACCTTTAAATGTTTGATTAGCTTGAGAAACAAGTTGAGCATGGAAAATATAACCATATTTGGGTGTTTTCTTTTCTTCCTTTAGTGCTCTGAATAATGCCTTTTCTGCACCATATATCTGAACTGTTGATGAAGCAAGTTTCGCTAAAGATTGAAGAGATCCTGCATGTGCAATAAGCCTGGAACCAACTGTTTCACCAACTAACTCGGTTAAGTTAGGGGCAATAGCCTTCATTCTAATCCTGATATATTCAGTAATCTGATTTCTAAATCCAGTGAGCTCAACAACCTGGACACACAATGATTTGATGCAATTAAGATCTTGATCAGATAATTCAGTACCAATTGACCTTTTAGCATTTTTAATAATATCTTCAATCATTGGAGGAGTTAATATATCATCAAGAGTTGCTGTTTCAACGCCTTCTCTTTTTCCAACCCTTAAAACGATTTGTGCGTATAATAAATTATCAGTTGTAATGTTCTTAAGCTCTGGGAAATGCCAACCATACCACTCTCGAACTCTCATTCCATAGTTATTAAGCTCTTTATCGAGTTCTTCAAGCAATCCAACAGAATGCACTATCATGGAATCAACTTTGGAAGGAGAAAACTTTAAAACCTGGGCGCTCAAGTCATGTGAAACACCTAATTCAAGAGCTCTGAATGTTTCAGGAGAGATAGCAGGCATTAACTCGGAAATATTGTTCCTGATGAGTCTAAAAATTTCTGGAACAGCTTGTCCGGGTGTACTAATACATTCTATGCCAAGGTTGTCTTTGATAGCTTTGGCAAGGTTAGCGTCGCTGACAGCAAGTTTATCTTTAATGCCTCTGCTCACAATGTTCTCTTGCAAGAAAGTGGAAAGAGATTCATGAAGGTCAGAATCTTGAAGAGCTTTCATTGCTTGCACTGATTGAGCTGTCTTGGAAAAGGGCTCAAATGCTTCAATAGACAAATACTTTTGTGCATCAATCGAATTGGGTATAATTGAACAAAGGTCTTCCTTTTGCAAAATGCCTTCATTATTAACTCGCCAAAGAGTGTATCCAGCTGCAGTTTCGAATAAAACCAACATCGACCAATATCTAAAATTGAACAAGTCTGTTCGATTTGCATTTTACCCTTTGGGATGGTAAATCATGGACCTCAGATCATTAAAAGGGCAAAAATAATTGGCCTATAAAAGGGTTTCTTATTGAGAGTGATTAGGGGATCGTAGCATATATCTGAATAGAAGAAACTATGTGTGTGCATTGTACAAACATTACAGGCAAATACACATCCAGGCGTTGCATATACACATTCTCCTGGCGATACTACAGTGTCAAAAACACAATTACTGAAAGTAACAGATCCTTTGTTATGATACCAGAATGTCATAAGACCAGTATTTTTGATAAAAACGAAATAGTTGAGAGTGTAAACGGCGTTATTTGTGTATACATAACCTTTTGACAACTGATTATCGACAATATTGACGTGATGCATGTTAGTAGCTAGGCTGAATGTATAGAAGCCAATTGATGTTATCCCGGATGTCTGTGACACTGTAGAGTATTCAAGTGTAAGCGAAAGTGGGGTGTTTGTATATTGGCCAGTTGAAAAAGAGTCAAAAGATGATGAAAAGTTGCATTTGCTCGTATATTGATGACCTATATCGAGCATCAGGCTTCCACAAGCATTTGAGCATCTGCTCATGGCCATAAAGCTAAAATTCTTTGATCCCAAAGATGTTGCGTAAACTCCAGATCCATATGAATCAATTCCAGTGGAAAAGCATCTTAGAAAGCAGGATCTCTCCAAAGAAAGCACATCAACATTAGAATATATACCCCCACCAAATCCAAATGAAGAACAGTTCACAAAAGATGAGTCATCAACAACAAGATTACCAATTGCATTTGCATTAACAGCCCCCCCTGCCTCATTTGAATAAATAGAAAAGAAATAACAAAAAGATATAACTCCAGAGCTATTGGGAACCCATTTAACCCTCATTATAGATGAAGGAGGAGAGACATTTAATGATAAAAAAACCAAGGCAAAAAACATTAAAATTTATGCTTTCAAGAAACCATCTTCTTCGAAGTCATTATCGAGGGGATTTTCTTCTCTTCCTATCACAGCCGATATCCATAGTTGATTTGGCTGATCTTTTTGTGTATTTAAAGCATTTGTTATTATATCCTGAGAAATTTCTTCACAAGAAGTTTCGGATGATTCGTCTTTTGGAATGCTCATCATGTAAAAGACCACTCCTACAACAGCAATCCCAAATACAGATGCAAGTATAATAATGAGAGTAGATGAGCTGCTATCATCGGTATTTTCTACTGGATATACTGTTATATTGAATACTCTCGCAAAACTATAATTTGCATATGTAAGAATTGAGGTTGAAAACCTAGTTAAATAATTCTGGTTCTGAAGCTGACCATTAATCATCGTTTGTGTCATCAACATTGAATCATAATATGAGACTATCATTGTGTATGTGAGGCTGATTTCTATGCTAATTGTCTCTGAAATGGAAAAAGATTTTCCGATGTTCTTTGCATCAGATGCAGTTGGTGAAGTTGTGGGGTTGTTGGTTAGTGTGATTGATCTCATTAAAGTAGTTTCATAAGGCGAATTTTCATTAGAGGGGCGATGTGTAGAATCTGATGTGATTGGAATGGTAGACAGTGGCGAATCAGATTGTGTTGTTTCAATAGATTCATCATTTGTTTGATGATGAGTTCTTATCATAGTGTTAACGTCTGTTGGGTTAGTATGATCAGTTATGATTTCAGTATCTTCATTTGTGGTATGTTCTGGTACGATTGTTTGAGAAAACAAACTAGTTTGAACAACTGTATTGTCAATTGAATGATCAAAAGTGGCTGTAAGTGTCATTAATTGTGTCGAATCAACAGATTGGACAATAGAATATCCACTTGATTCATCAAATGATGGTACAAGAGTCATTAATGGTGTCGAATCAACAGTTTGGACAATTGAATTTCCACTTGATTCATCAAATGATGGCGCAAGAGTCATTAATGGTGTCGAATCAACAGATTGAACAATTGTGTATTGATTTGATTCATCAAATGATGGTACAAGAGTCATTAATGGTGTCGAATCAACAGTTTGGACAATTGAATTTCCACTTGATTCATCAAATGATGGTACAAGAGTCATTAATGGTGTTTGAACAATTGTATATTGATTTGATTCATCAAATGATGGTACAAGAGTCATTAATGGTGTTTGAACAATTGTATATTGATTTGATTCATCAAATGATGGTACAAGAGTCATTAATGGTGTTTGAACAATTGTATATTGATTTGATTCATCAAATGATGGTACAAGAGTCATTAATGGTGTTTGAACAATTGTATATTGATTTGATTCATCAATGGTTTGTCCAATTGTATTATAGAGTGTAGGATATAATGTTTGATCATTATTATTCTCATGGGTTAAGAGATTTGTTTGTTCCAAAGTTAACTCTGGTGACTTCATTAATGTGAACTTAATAGTTTGGAAAGAAGATTCACTTTCAGTGCCAATTAATGTATAATCTTGAGATATGGATGGAGTTGTGTGATCAAGATCCATAGATGTGGCCATTTCAGAAGGGTTATTTGTCTTGATTGGAGTATCTGATAATAAATTTGTATTTGTGGGTTGAATAGTCTCCACAACTGTCAAAAAAAGAGTTTGATCCAATGTTTCTGTTTCGAGTGGAGTTTCAATTATGGTTTGTAAATATGTTTCATAAAGAGTTGGCTCAATATCTATAGTATTTGGATTAGAATGATCATCAGTTGATGTTTCAGTGATTTGCGAAGGAAATTCCGAATATGTTTGTGATGAAGTTTCATATTCATCAGTGGATGTTTCGATATCTTGTGTTGGAGCACTAGTTGATGTCTGATAAGAAGTCTCATAATCTTCAGAAGATGTTTCGATATCTTGTGTTGGAGCACTTGTTGATGTCTGATAAGAAGTTTCATATTCATCAGAAGATGTTTCGATGTCTTGTGTTGGAGCACTTGTTGATGTTTGATAAGAAGTCTCATAGTCTTCAGAAGATGTTTCGATATCTTGTGTTGGAGCACTTGTTGATGTTTGATAAGAAGTCTCATATTCATCAGTGGATGTTTCGATGTCTTGTGTTGAAGAACTTGTCAATGTTTGATAAGAAGTCTCATAATCTTCAGTGGATGTTTCGATGTCTTGTGTTGGAGCACTTGTTGATGTTTGATAAGAAGTCTCATATTCATCAGTGGATGTTTCGATGTCTTGTGTTGAAGAACTTGTCAATGTTTGATAAGAAGTCTCATATTCATCAGTGGATGTTTCGATGTCTTGTGTTGAAGAACTTGTCAATGTTTGATAAGAAGTCTCATATTCATCAGTGGATGTTTCAGATTCTTCAAAGTTTGATGTTTGGCTTGATGGTTCCGTCTGAAAATCAAATGTAGATTCCTGGCTTTCTTCCGTTTCATAGCCGCTTTCTGACTCAGATTCATCTTCTTGACTGTTTTTAATATGAGAGGAACTTGAAAATTTAATTATTGTGTTCTCAAGGTTATAGATGTCAGCCTCATTAATTTCATATGGATTCTCTGACCCTTCATTTTCAATGTCAACATCAAATATGATCTTTTTATGACCTTGTTTATGGGTTCCGGAAACCATTAGCAAAATCAACATCACCATCATGTTTTTTAAAAAGTAGGCCAATACCCTCACAAAAACCAAATATTGACAGTGAATATTCAAACAAAAATAAATTTTTCTATGAAAAGTCTATTTTATCAACCGATTGTCTTTTGAATTGAATACTCCTATCATTATTTGACTTTTCATAGATGGTGGTTCTGTAGAAAAATTGAGCAATCGAGGGATTTACCAGAATCCAATACATATCGTTTTGAATAGAAATTAAAGAGATTATTTTGACTGTTAACAGAGGTTTTTTTTATGATCCAAAAATGTGGTAAACTCCCTTATTCGCATGATGGTTAGTTGATTATATGGAAACATTCACCAGGAATCTAATTGAGAAATTGAATCAGTTACTTGTTCTGAAGAAGAAAAAGGTTTTCTAAAATTAAAAGTATGAATTAAAAGGGGCATTTATGAGTGTAATGAAAGAAATCAAATTTAAGAAAAACAATCATGATTTCTGTCCTTTATGTTGATTAAGAGAAGAGATTTCAGTATAAAATATTATTTGTTTAGTTTTTCAACATGATTAAATGAGTTTGCCGATTTTTGGAGCATGTTCAATAGAAGATATTGTAAACAATAATCATGTGAAGTGATATGATTTGTTTTCGAGTCACATTATCTTGATATCATTTTATTTGAAATTTCAAAAAAAGGTTTTTTATTGTGATGTGAAGGTGATGCGATTTTGCATCATATCATCTCACATGATATAATTGTATTCAATCACTTCATTTTATGGAAACTCTCCAGTTACCCAGATCCCAAATTAGGCCAATTACATTTCCCGATGTTCATGAGCTTTCTCCTAATATGATGCAAATGATGGCGCCATTTAAAAACAGATCAAATGACTTCCCAAGATTTGTAATGCCAATGCCCATGATCCCAATGGTGTCTAATAATCAACCCACATCACCAGTAGCAGAAAAATCCGATTTGAAAGAAAGAAATAGGATTGCTGCTCAAAAATGGAGACAGAAGAAAGATGGTTATTTGGGAGAACTTGAGGCATCTAATGATGATTTAAGAGAGCAAGTTTTTAATCTTTCAAGCCAAGCAGCTTCATTGAGGGTTGAAAACAAAGTTCTGGAAAATGAGCTTATGTTTTTCCAACAATTCATGTCTAGAATTATGAGTGTTAATTCAAAGCAATAAAATGTTATGAAATCGCTTTTTTAGCATGGAATTGCAGAGAATACCAAGTATTCTTTTTGTTCTTGAGAAAGTTTGATATTGTTCATCTCAATAAAATGTTGCAATAGGAGAGGAGTTACAGAGTACTGAGTTGATTGCCCCTTAGAATGGCGTAATAATAGCCCGGTAAATCTGATATCATCTACTTCATTGAATATTTGATTCCCAAATTTTGGTGATACAGATGGGAAGCAATAAAGTCCAACAGGTTGAGACTCTATTAAAGAAATGGCAAATTCTTTGATATTCGAGTTTGATGCGTCTGATCTAAGAATCAAGAGAATTGATGCATACAAATTTGACAAATTTGTACCATAATTAATTGTTGCCATTTCGGATATCAATGAATCATCTTCAATAACAGAAATTGCTTTTGATATTGGCTCATTAGACTTGACTGATGCAATATCTTTGAGATATCTGGTTGATGGACCACAGTATGAAGCAACAAGAACTAATGTAGTGAATACTGGTTCTGTGCCAACAGGTAATGCAGTGCATGTTTGCAAATAGGCTAATACATCTTTATCAATCGATTCTGTGATCGGGCAAGTATTAATATCGCATTGTTGACCGAATTGTCTCAGAGCACTACAAAGGAGATCCAATGATGAGGCAGAGTGGGAATACACAGCCAATGAAGCACCAATGAAAAATAATTTAGATGAAAGAGTCTTCGACATTCTTAATAGAGATAGACCCAAACAAGATGCAGAAAGTATTTGAGGTGAACAGTTATGGAAGTTAGAGACTAGTTTAAGGGCAAATGCATCAGGATCAGATTCAAATGCTGATGCAAAAATCATACTAATACATTTAATTTCAAGATTGCTAGATTCAATATCTTGTAAGAAAACCGATGATAGTTGGGAGACCAAAGGGGTATTTGGGATTGATCTCACAGCATCAGAAACAGATTCAGCCATAATCATTGATTTAGAAAGCCACATATTGCATTCTGTTCCAGAAATAAACTCTTTGTGCTTTGAACAAGAAGAAAATGCTTGCGAAACTTCATAAAAATCAAAATCTTTTCCTATTCCACTAATCCTATACATTTCATGAATTAAATTTGTGAAGACAGAAGAACATTTTGAAAGAATTGAATGAGGGAAATAAAGCCTGAGGGTGGCAAGTTTATGTATCAAATGGGATGCAGAACCTTCAATGTCAAACAAATGAGATGATATGAGTATTGACAACACTTGACAAACAAACACAATCTTTTCATCTTTGTTTTGAATACATTCATTAAAAATATCGACACCCCATATCTTTGAAACAGTTATGTTTTGCAACACACCAAACTGTGTTACTATATCAATCATTCTCGGATCGGACTTTTCAAATACATATCTCAAAAAGAGATCAATACAATTCTCATACTTAGCAAATGAAGGCCAAACATATGCAGAAAACGAGACTTGATCAATTCCACCTAATGAAACGTAACATGATACAAATTTTTCAATGAATTGGGGCTGAGAGTTTGGACTGGAGGCATATAATTCAATCCATGGGACTAAATATGAGAAAACAACAGGTCTCGTTTCAACAGGTTTCACATACTCATATGCCTTGAAAAACTCAGATAAAAATTCATTATAACATGTTGGGTTATTATCTGCAAGGTCCTGAGATATTTTTCTAACATAACCAAGCAAATTATCGGGGAGAATACTCACATCCATTTTATGAATATCTATTGAATGTTGGAAGCTAAATGATACGTATACAGCATAAACAAGATCTAAAGCAGCTTTTCGAACATCTGGGGTTACATACTGAGATAACATATTAATAAAAGCAAGATTAAGCATAAGCCATTGAATTGTAAGGGTGTCAACTGATACCTGTGAAATCGCAGCATTGATAGTCCTGCTCCTGAGGGTAAGTTGCATTGTAGCCTCATAGAGGGGAGAGTTTAGTGGTACCCTCATAGAGAGAACTTCACCGCCTTTCATTGTGATAGTAAACTGAAACTGATCTGGGTATTGCTTAAGAGCAAGTGATCGAGTAAACTGATCAATTTGGTCTGCCATGACCACTCTTACAGGTGTAAACTTTTGCCCAACAATCTCTGCTGATTCATGGCAAAGTTGTATTGAGTGTTCATGAAGTCTTGCCTGTGCAGGATTTCCATTAATAACCACTCTATGGACTGATTGTGGTGGAGTCATTGATTCCAAAGATGAGACAGGGAGAGATACAGAGGAACCAAGGAGTTCCTTAAGCTTAGAAACATCAGTAGCAACACTAAACCGGTTTTGCCTTTCAAATAGCTGAGGATTTGCAGAAACAAATTGAGCAAATTCGAATGAAGGTTCTAATAGAATATATTGCCTGATTCGGAGGGCAGGTGTCATTCCAGCATATTTCTTCAACATGGCCGGGGTGGGGATCCTGGTTGAATCAAATCCCGAAAGAACAACCACAACATAGACTGGAGAGGACATATCTGATTGAATTGTTTTGAATAGAATTTGAGCTACAACACGAGGGTCTTTCACACTTTGCATTCTGTCACAATGCATAAACACAATCCCAGATCCATCAACAGTATTGCCTTGGGCTTTATAAATTGCTTCTGACATTTGTTGGATTTGGTCATCAGCAAAGTGACAATTCATTAGTTCATCATATTCTGTTGCATCTTCACCTTCAGGCTTTGGGACGCTTGCAGGACTCTTCCCAGATGTTGTTGGTTGACCAATTTGCTTTACTCTTGTTATGAGTCGATCTATGGACTCTCTAAGAGGTGATCCTTCTTCTATACTGGAAAGACGAGACGTGATTGTTGGAATCAAAGGATATAATTCAGCATGAAGTACTTTGGTTATCTGTTTTTCATCTAAATCATATACTTCTTTGATTTCATCAACATTAAATGTAACCATTTCCCTGAACATTTGATTGAATAAATCGTGGGCTTTCTTGGCTAAGTCATTGAAAGGAATCAGATGAGCACCTTTGTCATCTAGTTGCCCTTTTAATATTGATGACATCATTACAGTAGATGTTTGAAGTAAAGCAGCCCTAGGGTTATCTGGTAATAGTGGAGGCAAGCCAACCATTTTTGGAACAGTAAATGCTGGCAGCAAGAAACGAAGGAATAAAAATCCAGACAAAATCTGATTAGCAAAATCACCATGTTTTTCATAGACAAGTCTATATATTAATTGAGCCTCTTTGATAAGAGATTTTGGCATGTTTAATCTGGCATTAAAAATCGTTTCAATTACTCTGTTAAAGTATTCTCTAAACACAGCATTATTTTTCTGTATGTCTTCTCCTTGTCCAATCTTTGAAGGATCAATGATATATCCAACTCCCTTTTCACATTTTTCAATTACTTCTTCGAAAAGTGGCCTTAAAGTGGCTGTCATCCATTTAGTACCAACTACGCGAGGGAAGTGTCCAACAGATCTTGCAGGAACAGCATTACCTCTGAAAAGAGTATTTTTAGAATTATCATCAGTTGTTAAAATTTCCACATTAATCATTCGCTCTAAAAATCCATATTCGAGCTTCTTAATAATTGCAGCCTCAACAATTGCAGCTCCAAATACATCCGATCTTGAATAAGGAACCAAACCAGAAATTAGCTCAATCAAATCAAATCCATTTTCATAGATCAAGTCTATTAAAGATTTTTCTTCAGAAAACTCTTCAGATGCTACTACTTTTGTTTCTGGGATCTTAAAAACAGCAGCCACAGCACCAATAAATGCAGTTCTCACAGCATTTTTATCGGCGAAGCCCATAGATGCACAATGACCAATACCAATGCTAAGATTTTGCTTTAAAAGAGCAGCCAAAACAGGGATCATATCTGATGCAGCGGTTTCTTCTTTATCAAGACGATTCTTAATTGTAGCGAAGTAATACATAAACTGAGCTTCCGCTTGGTCATAGGGAGATTTTGTATCTTTTGAGTCAATGCAATCCATAAGTGACAAATCATCCAAAAGCAATGCAAGTGCTTTATGTAGTAAAGATGTATATTGCCTTGAAAAAGTTTCAGTTGTAGGTAACCATGTTAAAATAGCCTTCCCTATTGTGTGTCTAACCATCGGATCAAACAACTTGCCTTTTTCATTTGTAAGGGAAATCATGGATATAAGTAGCTGCATTCCCATGATCTTAAAGGATTCTCCTTGAACAATGTCGCAATATGACACAATTTTCCTTGCAACTTGCCCAAAAATGGTAATATTAATCATTTGAGGAGTCCAAAATTGTCGTTGCTCTGTTAAACCTCTGATAATTTTCATAATATTATTCATAAACACATTATTGGAATCGGTTGAATCAAAGAAGCCATCATGTATTTGCAAATGTGCTACCCATCCAAGCATTAGTGTCAACAATGCATTTAAATGCTTTTGCGCAACTGCTGTAGGCACCGCTGTTATTGTGTAAGCACCTATATCTCCACTATCAGCTATAAAAATCTTCAGTTGATTGAATAATGGCATTGCTTGATCAAAAACGATCGAAAACAATAGAGAAACTGCCCCAATCCATTCTTCCGTTACGAATGATATTGGGAAGTTAACATTGTTTTGAGGTGGCTTAACTAGTGTTATATTTGGATTTAGAGCTTTTGATAGAGACATAAAGTAAGGAAATATGGCATCAAATGCTGCATTAATGCCCTTTGTGGGATCAGATATAACTTTCAGGGCATTTTTAATTGAAGATGAGGCTGTTTTAAGGTTCTTTTCTCGACGACACTCAGAAACTAACAGTTGATACTCATCAATAGGAAATGAAAATGAAGAAAAAACAGGAGAGGAGTGAATAATTTCTGGTAGAGAGGACATAACAGTTACACCAATTTGCCTTATTTGACTTTTTGATGAAGCCAAAAACATAATAGCAGACATTTCCAAATATGTTAGGGTTGACTCAATAGCTTTAGCAAGAGAATAGTCTTCAATAAAATATGTTTGGAGAAGCGAAACCATCGATTCTGCAATTTGGTTGATAATTGTGGGAACATAATCTCCAAATGGTGTGCTCTTGTAAAGAGTAATATCTTTGTAAAAATTGGTTAAAAAGGACAAAAATTGATTATAAACATTAACAATTGGAATTGAGCAGGGGGTTTCTTCAGCATATTTTGGACTAAAGAAGTTTGCATATGAATATTGTTGAGAGACTTCTGGAAAGCTTTTCACGTATTTGAACAACACAGGCACAATATCTGGATTTGCAAATACAATCATTCTCATAAATTGTGGATTAGCATTAAATGCATGAACAATGTGCCTAAGATAACCAGATGTTTTTGAATCATTTTGTGGCTGTTGAAGCAATTGAACACATGGTTTTATAAGCCTTTCTAAGAATACAACTGGTACATGCGAAAAATGAGATATCAGCTTATTATATTTCTTAATCAATTTTGCCATATACATTCCTCGGGTAAAATCATTTCCATTCAATAAAAATGGCACTATTTTATCTGTGAACAACTGTGGCTCCATTAATAGTGATGCAATCGAAAATGATACATATGCCATTTCAGTATACTCAGGAGATGAGAATGATGGATTTTCATTCAAAAAGAATTCAAAGAAACTTGGAAACAGTTTTTGAACAAAGGCTCTGAGCATTGGGTGCCCATTTGATGCCACAAAAGCATCAAACAGAACAAGGGCGGCATTTACAGCGTATTGCTGTGTTGGATTTTTCATTTGAGCAAAGTCTTTAATCTTATATATCAATGATCCTTTTCCTTGGTCATCTGTGGAAAGAACACTATTTGGCTGAAATATTGATAATATAAACTGGGCAGGCCAAGCAAAAGGAGATATTTTGTCATTCCAAGAACCAATTTGTTCAGAAATTGATGAGGCAATCATAACATCTGTTCGATTACTTAAAAATTCATAAAATGCCAATGGATTTCTTTTCAAAGACATTAGTCCAGCAGATGTCAACATTTCACAAAATGGTTCTCGATACTTGTCTGTAACAAGACTAATGTTTGAGGCAATTGGTTTAAGGAAGTTGGAAATTCTATCAACTGATGCAGGCATGTGTGTCCAAGGTTTCAAAGTTATTGCAAGATTCTTTAAGGATGTATTTGCCATGATTTCAGATTGAAGAGTGTTCAAGAAATATGTAAAAATCAAAGAACTGTGTGATCCAATTGCTGCCAAAAAAGTAGAAAAGGTGTGATGGACGAAATTTGTATATTCTTCAAACTCATTACCAAATATTACAGATGATTGGTCAATTATCTGTCTTCCAAGCGATTCTTCAGCAACCTCTTCAGTTGGTGTTACTGGCCTACTGTTACAACATGAAGCTGCAAGTGTATAGTATATGCACAACCGGTTCACAACGTTGAAAGGCCAGGTTTTATTTTTCTTCAAAATCCCATCGGTGACCTTCATTATTAGCTTCAAAGCACCCGAGATTCTTGTAGCGCTGAATCTGTGAAGCAAAATTAATTCTTTTTTGACGTAAAGCTCAAGAAACAGATTTGGAGCTAGCTGCTTTGACTCAATCGCTTCATAAGGAGATACAGGATTGGCATTAATGGCTTTCTCGACTCTATCAATCAATTGTTCGAATAAATCTGGTGTCGAAGACATAGTTTATGTTATTTTGAGTTACTTTGTTAGAAAAACTCTTCATACGATTAATAAAGTATTCATTAATAAAAACGGTTTTTATCAATTTATTTCTGAGAACAAACTGTAAACAAGATATGGTTGCTAATCCAGTATTGTTGGATTCTTAAGTGCCAGAGGATCTTTCATTAAAGGTGATTTCATTGAGAGAACTATATCTAAAAAGTTAGCCTCATTCCTTGGTGAATCTTTATACACCTCAATTGGGGGACAAACAGATCCCATTAGAATTGTATTGATTTTGTTTTCAGCTAAATTCAGATTGGTTATGAGTGCAAACTGATGGGTTTGTTTATCGATAGCTTTAACAATGCCAAAACCAATGGCTCTTATTGATGTGATAGATTTTATGATAGTAATAAGCTTCTTTGATTGAGGATAGTTCCTATCGTCAAAGCACAGAGCGACTAATGAACCATTTAGGGCTGTGAGATACTCAGTTGGATGAACTTCGGAATACATGATTCCAATTCTAACATCAGAAAAACTAATAAACTGAGGGTGTATGCAGCTTAATGGCCTTAGGTACTTATTAAAAAGGGAAAGAACACGAATATCACGTTGTTGTTTTGGCTTTATACTCTGCGCTCCTGGCCTGCTTTCAATATTCACAACAAACATTCTTTCCCTAATTGGGGCGATGGTATCATTTGCTTTTGCTAAAAAAATCATATTTTCAGGCTTAATGACTTGCATAAGGTCTTGATGAACTTTAAGACCAAGATCATTTACCCACCCAAAAGAGTTCACAATGCAATATAAATCGCTTGGTACATGTTCCATTATTGATGAAACACATTCCAAATACAATGGAAGATTATCTGAAACAGAGTTAGATCCATAAAAATATGATATTGCATCTGGAGTAATATTTCTTTCAGGAGGATGAAGAAGGTAATCATCAAGTATCGCAAAAGAAATCGAACCAGGTATAGATACTTCAGGTTGCCCCGGATCTATATCAATCAAACCAACTTTACCATATTTTGAAATTACCTTGTTCACAAAAAATCGAGTAAATGTGGATTTCCCGGCTCCTTTATTTCCTGCAATGAATGTTTTTGATGGAGGATACTTTAAAATAGAATCCAAATAAAAGCAAGCGGACTTTGGAAATGAAGGGCCATGAAAAATTGGAGAATACATCACTCCAGGGAAATAGCTGGTAAAGCCTTCAGGAATATTGCTTGGAAAATAATATGGAATTTCAGATGGATGGAGATTGTCTTGGGAAATCGGAGATATATTTATAGAAAAAGCACTTTCAGATTCAAGTGTAATTGGTAATGAATATATTGGAGCAGAAGCCGTAAAACTTTGCCCCATAACTTTCTGGGCACCATTAATTATAAAATTTCCACTATTTACATATATCTTCATTATCCCGTAAAAAGAGTGGGACCCATTTTTATACGAAATGTCTAAACCAGAAGACATGAGGAGTCTTGTGTAAACAAGATTTACAAACGGTTAAATAAACCGAAAAGTGACTAGATTTGAGCAATGACAGATCCTAGTAATGTTCGAGAAATTATTCCAATAGTTAAACCGAGCGAAATTACTTCCATGGCGTATGAATACGATAGATTATGGATTGGTGATGATAAAGGACGACTTGTTGTTTGTGCCAAACCGCGTAACCCTGAGCAATCCGAGTTCTATATAACGCATCAGTATTTTTGGACAGAAGGCAACTATTTTGTGAAAAAGATTCTACCTAATCCATCGAACGGATGTGTAGTTATTCATTATGCAAACTTTCTTCAACAAAGTGGTCCTGTTGAAATTTTACATCCTTCAGGAATTAAAAATCGCCTGAAAGCTGTAGCAATGCATGTTTTAACTTCAAACGAGGAGAAAAATAGTGTTTTTTGTTTAATTAATGATAAGAATATGACATTTTATAAGTTTATAGGTGATGTTTTTGTGCAATTCGACTCTTTTCAAGCAGATCAAAAGATAACCATTGCAGAAATGTGTTCTAACTCTATATTATACTACAGTGGTTCAAACTATTTCCAGTATTATTTTAGAGAAAAGAAGCTTAAAGAACTATCACCATCCCCAATTTCCAGGCCAATGATTCATCAAATGAACAATAACACTTTCATAATTGCATACAAAGAATTTATGATGGCAACAGGTTCTTTTGAAGAGAAAACCGGGACTATTTATCAATATGACTCAGAGGGCGGTATACCAGATTTCTTTTTCGGAAAAGATTCTGGTTTATATCAAGTTTATCCAAAATACTTTATTCGTTCTGTTATGTCATCTACAACATCAAAGCCCCAGGTTTTTGTTATCCCTCAAACAAAGATTTGTTGTATGTATGGGAATGAATTGATTGTTGTGACAGAAAATGCAATTAAAGTTGTTGGATCTGTTCCTCCTCCTGAAAGATTTGCGAAGAAAATTATCACAGGGCAAATGGCCGAAGTAGAAAAAATTTTTAATACCTTATCTGCTGATCAGAGATCCCAATCAATGATTGGCACTTTCGCAATTCTTTGGGAAAGTGGCAAACATTCATTAGCATTAACTTTAGCTTCAAAATATCTATGGATTGGTGATCCTAGAGAGTTTATAATATTGTTCCCTGATATTATAATCGATCCCCCATTATCCAAGAGGGTTTTAGTTCCAAAAGGTGAATTAATATCAGCATCTCAGCAACCACTCGTAAAGCAATTAATGGAGGTTCTTGAGTTTACCAGAAAATCTTATTTAGAGTATTCATCCCCCCAGTTTTCGAGGAGACTTAAACCTCTCACAACAGCATTAGCCCAAGTATACTCAATATTACACAAAACTAGAGAATTGGATTCCTTAATATTGGAAGGAGATGGTATTGATATCGAAGTTTTAGGTAATTTCTTGAAGAATAATGTCAAGAATTTATCTCTCGGACCAGCATTTGCTGTTTATTGTACAAGAACAAAAGAAATCCAAAAAGCTCTTTCTATCTGGAGGCAATTAGATGAGAAAAAGCCAGATGATCCATTGTTTATTACAGAGGCATCTTATTCATTGAAGTTTTGTGATGACTCAAAGTTGTTTTCTGAGACTCTTGAATGGATATACAAGAAGAGCCCATTGGCTACAATGAATGCTCTCAAATCCACTATTCATGATTCTGATGCAGTTTTAGCTTTTCTTGATACTCACCCCATCACAAATGGAAGAATTGAGTACTTAGACTTTTTAGTTCTCCAGAATAATTACACTCCAAGACCAGATTTGATTTCTGAAGCAATTATCACATTTATTCGCATACTTTCTTCCATCAATGAACCAAAATTTGACATGAAGACTATAGAATTCACTGATGCTTTTCAAAAGAAATCTCCAGAACTTAAGGATGCTGTCAGAGCAGAACTAACAAAGAAATGTATTGTAATTCTCGAACAACATTCACAATTCATCCATCACCAACAAGTATTAGATATTCTGACTCCTAATGTGGATAGACAAATCCGCTACTGCATATATAGAGTATCGGAAAGGTATGATGAAGCCATTAAAGTGATGATGGAGGGCACATCTGATCCTCCTTTTGCAGAACTGCAAGATTTGTGCAGAAAATCACCAAATCCTCCAACAGCATTTGCATCAGTCTTAAATAAGTTGGACAAAAAGGCATTGTTTTCGACTCATTTATCATTTATTGATGAAAACCTCCCTTGGATGAATCCAATAGATGTTGTCCGAGTTATTCCTCGGGATTCAAGGGTAAAATCTGTTTCCGATTTGCTGCGAAAATCATATGCTTTACTACTCGAAAGACAGAGATCTCTTGAAATTCAGATTTCATCAATTAAACCCATTCAAATCGAATCAAATTTCAGACTGTCTCAACAACAATGTGAACATTGCACAATTGACGGAGACACAAAATGTACCTCATGTGGTCGTGCTTTCGGAAATATTCAATTAGTATTAGCTCCTGATGGATCTCTATACCATCTTTCTGACAAACCAAACCTTTGAGTAAAAACACTTGATCTATTTCTCGAAAAACTGGTTAACTAATGTTTGGTGACGCTTATCTCCCTTTTCCCATATATCAAACCATAATCTATTCCTAAATCTATCAATATCACATCCATAAATAAATGGAGACCAATAGAAGAAGCCAAAAATTGATGTCAACACAAGCAAAGTTGCCATCAACATTCTGTTCTTGGATTCTAAAATATCTATTAAACATGATAAATTCAATATTGAAAAAAACAATGGGATGAAATAGTGATAGAGAAATACAGACCTTCTCACAAAAACAAAAGGAACATAAGAAAAAAGCCAGCCAACACACCAAAGAATTGATCCTTTTCCATTTCCAAAGAAAAAAAGTATTAATATCAATGATATAGAAGATGCTGAATATGTGAAAATATTCCCAATCATATTAATCTCAAATCCTTTGTTGTCTTCCCATAGACCTACCCATATTCCTGTTAAAAACGGCCAAGAAAACGGAGAACTTTGGTATGGATGAAATCTTGTATTTTTCATGTTAAGTTGATGCATTTCATTGTTGATCAACAATGAAGCTTTGATTAATGACAAAAAACTCCTATTTCTATAAAGAAGCCCAAAGAGATTTGGTGACAAATATATATTAGCATCATCAGAAGAGTAAGGAAGCAAAAGGAAATTCCAAAAAGTACAGAAAAAGAACAACAAGATTGATAAAAGACAAGGAATTGCTGATAATAATAGAGATTTTGACCTCATTAATACAATAAATGTAAATGGAATCAATGAAAGAGAGGTGAGCTTACTACTTATGCATGCTCCAAGTGTAAAAGAAAGACATATTTCTTTCAAAAAAAACTCTTTTGAGCATAAAACTAGTATATGAAGCGATACAAGAGACAAAAAAACTCCATCATACATAATAAAGCGGGAATCACATATATATGAAACCTCAAAACAACAAATAATTGAACCAAGAATACAACTTATCCGATGTTTGCATATAAATTTCAATATAATAAAAACAAAAGAAGGGAGAAGAGATGAAAGAATGGCGTTAAATAAACGAAAAGCTATGTAATCATTTTTCATATATTTTGTTCCAATAGACATTTGGAAATCCATTGTGCCATCATAAAGAACCGCTTGTGAGTACAAATATTGGATTATTTTAAAGAAAGGAGGGTGAATATCAAAAAAAAACTTATGGCTACAATAGTCATTAATAAATTGGCCAAAATGATACTCATCAAAAACAATAGAATCAGGATAGTATATTTTCCATGTGCGAATCCATATAGAGACAAACAGAATTAGCACAATAAAGATACAGTCGAAGAACCTATACAAGAGTAATTTTGCCCTCTGCCTTAGATAAAACGATAAATAATGACTTTTGAAGTGAAAAACCGCTGTTATCAGAAAAACAATCTCACCACATTCAAATTATCAAGTTCTTTTTTGAGATGATAAAACATGAACCAAGATATGTATCTAGTGGCATCATTTTTAAGAAAGGAAACAGGATGCGGTTAGTTGGTGAGTCATATGGGAATTCTATTTTGGTCATGGTTAACACTTTAACAAACACAAGTATTGAGCAAGTGTTTCCAGATGGACAGAGTGAGACAGTGGTTTCTTTTCCCGGTTATCTTGATTTAGTGAGTGCAGATTTATCTCATGATTATTCGTTGCTGCATTTTTCTGAAAGATTACCAAATGGTGTTGGTTTTGTTTTCAAATCTTCGATCATAAGTTTACAATCTTTCTCAAAAGGCGTTGAATTCATTTCTACCGAACCCATGTCTGGTTTTTTTATTCCTTATGAAAATGAGAGGAATCATTTGATACATATTGTTGGTTCAAGGGTTACCCATTTAACCGTTAAATGCGAAAATAATTCTCTATGCGCTCAAAGGTTTCGCTGTGGGCTTAATTTTCATTCAGTAAGCTATTGGCAGTACAACAATAATAGTCAAACTGCCATATTTATTTATCAAAGTGCCCAGAACTATGTTTTAAGTGAGTTTCGAATAACCCAAGGTCATATACAAGATTTTCCAACCGTTGATTTCCCAATTCATCCAAATTCCAGGCTTCCAGAACAAATGATTCATTCACCAGATCAGTTATCTCATTCAACAGTTTTTTCTTTTTCCAGAGAATGTTTCTTTATTTCCAAATATGAGAGAAAAACATGTATTGTGCAACATTTAGACTCAAAAAATGATAATACTTGTCAGTTTGGCATTAGCGTTTTCCCTCAAAAGTATTATCAAGAGATTTCAGTTCCATCATGCTCTAATATATCAGATTTTGGATGGATTAATGGGAATGGTTTTTGTCTTGTTTTTGTTCCAAATCATTTTATTTGCCTTGTTGATTATCGAAAATCGAAAGTAATAATGCGGTTGTTCTTAGAGCAAACAATAATTGCATCAAAAATGCAGTTTTTGCAGATGATTGGATCATCAAATTTGCTTATTGACAAAGAGAGTCATATGTTTTTCAAGCCTAGAATTGATTACTGCTTTTTGATGAAAGAAATTTTTAAATATGAACCAAATAATTGGCAAAAAATTGCTCATATTTCTTCATTATCAAATTCATATGAACCAATAGTATGTTTATTTGATTTTCTTCAAAGAAATAATAATATTGGTATCGCAATTAGTGCTATTAATAGTTTATTCGAGTTCAGTATGAGTTTTGCGAAAAGTGAAATCCCTAATCAACATTCAATCATCAAAGAGAGAAAAGCTGCCAAGTTGTTCCATTCATACCAAAAAAGAGTTGTCTCAGAACAAAGTGAGGATGAAAGGGAGAAAATGTTTTGGTATTTTTATTTAAGACACACATCCAAAAAGAAAGATTCATCACAATTAAACTGTGCTCGCCATTGCATTTTTAAACTCTCACAACAGGACTCCTTTATTGCTAAACTGATGGAAGCCCTGCGGAAGTGGAATTATGATGACTCAAAATGGGTTTATATCATTAAAGAAATCATAAAGCACAAAATTCAGCAGGTCTCATATCCACTTCCGGATATCTTTGCATCTGAATGCTCAGAGAAATTATTATCACCATATGAACATGCCATAATAGATAACGCTTTCAATACATCTGTTTCACCACAAGAGAAAGTACCAGTTTTCGAATCATATGAAGACCTTATGTGTAATAGTACAGAGTTGTAGACGATTATTAAATATAGAATTCAGATTTTGAACCACTTTTTATTGGTCGCCAGTTTTTTTCTGAGAATTGAACTAGTCTAGTCGATCCATTTCAAACATGAGTAGCATAAGATCAACAAATCACCCCCTCTTTATTCGTATTGGTCAAAGAGAATCTATTTTACGAGAGGTTAATCCATCTTCGTTATCGCTCGAATCTGAAATCTCGCCAGATGTCCAAGCATTTCTTGATCTTTTTGGTCAAGCACCAGAGAAGCAACAGGAAAGTTTTTGTGCGAGCAAATCTTCTTTACCACAAACATTTGTTAAATTATTTTCTGCAAGATCAACTCCTGAGCCACTATCCCTTTTGTGTGCTTTTATTGATAGGCTCTTTGATATTGAATTTAATAAAACTATATGTTCGTTAGTTCCATATGCTAACGAAATGATTACATGTTGTACCAGAACACTCATAAGTCATGCAGGAGATCACAGCAAAAATTCATTTATGGTGAGGACTGTTCTGATAATTCTTGGTTCTTTAATATCAGAATCAACAGTGAGTATTCCAGAAGAAGTTATTGGCGTATTTATGAAAACTGTAATCACATTACTTTCAAAAAGTTTGAACGATGCATCAATTGCTTTTGAAGGGTTAAAGAGGGCCTTAAGATCTGATCAAATAAGATCAGCTTTCATTGAAGCAGAAGGGATTCCTCTTCTTCTAACTCTCTTGGGTGCATCATCCAAATTGGTTCATACAGATTCTCTTTACCATATATTATTCTGCTTTTGGGCGTTAACCTTCAATGCTGAAGGCACTGGGAAACTGGCTGAAGGCGATTTTATTATTCAATTAACTAGGCTTTTAGCTACAATACCAGCTGAACGCGAAGAGATTATTAGATTATTGGTACAAATCATATCCCAACTTAATCCATCAATAGTATTCATCGAATCTGCCTATGATAATGATATTCTCAGACTTCTTAGGGGATTACAGGTTAAGCATTATGTTGATTCTCAGATCCCTAAAATGATTACTGAAGTTGCAGATAGTATGCATAAATCATTGAAACACTTATCTCTTTGGGATAAATATGTGAGAGAAGTTAAAAGTGGAAAGCTTAGGAACAGTCTTAGCCATCGTTCTGATATTTTCTGGAAAGCCAACATTGAGAGATTTGGAGATCATAATTTCAAGGTACTTATTGAGCTCAAGAATTTATTAGAATCAAATGATGAAGAGACCGTGTCCGTATCTTGTCATGATTTGGGTGAATATGTTTCCAGACACCCTCTTGGTCGTGTTAAATTAGAAGAAATTGGCGCCAAAGAAGTAATTATGAGATTAATGACCAGCAAATCACAAGCTATTCAAACTCAAGCACTCCGTACAACACAACTTATGCTATTAAGAACCCAGAGCTAATAAATGGTACATTTAATTTACTCTTTGTCATCTTCACACAAACCAATGACATCATTTTTAGTGATCGAGTTAATATGATTAATATTTTCCACAGTGTCAGCCCATGCAACCTTTGCGCTCTCAAGGAATCCTTGAAGCCCATTTGATAGGTTTGAAAGTAATTCTTGAGCATATAGTGTTGAAAATGCATCATTTTGCACATTTCGGGCTAGGGATGCTATATATTCTATAGATGGGGTGATTTTTTCAAGTTTATGATGTATTTTTTCTAGATCTGGTTTAATTGTTTGACATATTTGCATTCGAAGCTTGTGCTGACATGATAGACAAACAAATTTTTCTGGTGTATTTTTTTCATTTAACATATAGCATCTTAGGTGGCTCCATTTGCCACATGTTGCACATTGAATTGTTGTACTATCATCTGAATTATTATGACAAAAACACTGTATTTGATCATCATCAGCTTTAGAAACATCCATTATTGGAATATCATTAACATCACGAGAAAATTCCCAACAATGAGATGGTTTTGAATAAAAAAAATTGGGCATTTTTGGTTCCATGAAAAAACTAAACTAAAGTTTTATGTGAAAGACTGTTCTGCAACAGGAAGATAATCATCTTTGTCGCCTTGATGACAAATATCAGAAATTATAACAAGGAGAAGAGGAAGATATTGTCCGAACGATTCTTTAAGAATGTAGTTAATGAGCTGTTTTTGATCACAGTATTCTCTATGTGGAATTGGATTGGATGTATAGATGTACCATATCATAAAGAGCAAAAGAGATATTAGCCTAACCAAAAGAGCAACTGCAAGAATTGCACACAAAGTATAAATGATTTGTTCGGGGCCTCCATTACCACATGCACATTTAACTTCGAGTTTTTTCCAAAGAACAAATGCCGTACCAGCGAACATTAACTCAACTAACAAATCCCAAAACATTGAAAAATAAACTCTAAAAACATTTGCACGAGCTATAAATGGTAAATGACTCAAAGAGATGAAAAAATTAATGAAATATTGCAAAAAACTAAAAATAAGTACAAAAACAATGATTTTTTTGGAAATTGCAAAAAATCTTCCTGTAGACCCTCCAAAATATGAGCAAAATATAGAAAACCAAGAATATAAAATCATTAAATATGCTGCATTCACGACATAGCCCCCAAAAGTAACAACAAAAGTTGAAAACGAATGAAGATCTTGTCCTTTGTAAGACGACGATTGAATCCATAAGAGAGCAAATTTAATAAAGAAGGCACTACACAATACAATTCGAGGAGTCAAATCGAAACAGGGCAGAGATGGATTGAGTTGCCTGAACCTGTAAAGAAAATAAAAACAAAACAGGAAACCAATAAAAAAGCACACAGAAAAAAACATTAACGCGAAATACCATCGATTTGACTCATCAGCACTACAAAAAATATCAAAGGAGGTCATAAATGCTTTAGGGAAATTTTAGCCTTCAATGTAAAGTAGTGATAAACATAAGAAAATATCCACCCTGGGTTGTTCAAATCTATATAAGTGCGTTGTTGGGAGAGCCCTAGGAGGGATATATATAGGATTTTGAGCATCACATAAATATGTACCGAAAAATAAGAATGGATATTGATTTGTCAATGTGTTTGAGTTATTTAACACTGTGTTTATAGGACCAGAGTATGTCGAGTAGGTTGAGTGATCAATAAAACTATGAGAAATGGAAATTGTCCCAGTTGCAACACAAAACAGGGTTTTGTAATTCAAATGAAAAACGCAATAGTTAAAATTATAAGTGGGCTTGGATTCGGCATAGATAACACCCAAAGAGGGGCTTTGATTCTCAACAATGTTGGTATATTCAATGGTTCCTTGGCCCGAGCAGAGGTAGAGAGTTATTTTTGCACTGTTTTTCCAAAAGGTTGAATAGGAAACAGAAGACGATTGAGGTGTCCAGAATCTTGCAGCAGATGATTGATCTGCAAAATTCTTCGAAAAATTGGAGTTTTCTATTTTCTGGCATCCAGAAATAAACCAATTCGCGCAAGTCCCCTTTGATGCTTGTGAGCTTGATGTCATGGACAAATAATCTAGATGAATTAGCCTATATTGCAAAGTTTGAATATATGCGAAATGGCAATAATCGAATGAGCTGCTATTATACACACAATTTTTTGATATCAGGAAATCGCCATTACCTGTAAAAACAACATATATCGAGCCTCCATATTTAAGTGTTCTACATCTAGAAAACACACTCAGCGAAATAGATATATTAGAGCCTGCGCTATTCGAATGGATAACACCTCCATTCTCTGAAAATTCATCAAACCTACAAAAAAAGCAATAACTAATAGAAATACTAACAAAATCCCAATAAGACCTCCCAACAGCAATCGATTCATTAATGCACTCGTTTTTCCTCAAGAGAAGCGGAGACAATAAGTAGAAAACAGAACCATTCATTTTAATTCAAAACACCCCAACGTTTTTATCAAAAGCTTAATCGGATAGTCAAATTGAGAAGGTAAATAAATTGAATTTGATGACAGAAGTTTTTTGAGGAGCTTCATGAAGTATTTGGAATAGTAGGTTTTGGCTTGGTAGAAGACTTAGAATTTCTTTTATGGGAGTTGTATGCTCTAGCACTGACACCATCCACCTCAAGGTATTTTCTATATACTTCATGATATATCTCGGTATCAATTGGGTAACAATCTAGAATCCTCAAAAGTTCACGAATTATTTGCAACTTTCCGGTTATCATTAGTCTTTTCTCAGACTGTTTTTTGAACAAATTCAGTTTGACATCATGGTTCTCTTTTTCTTTCATGTATTTTTCATAATAGAGTGATTTAAGGTTTCCTATCTGATCTTTTGATAACCGCTGTTCTGATGATTTTTCCGGTTGCGGATGATTTGCAAAATTCTGTTTTGCAAATCTCTCTTTCACATCATTCTTAAGAAAGTCTTTTTCTTTCAACAGATTAACATATTTCACATTATTGTACAGTGTGGTTTCCCATGAATGATCTGTTAAAAGAGAGTGATATTTTGTAGATGCTTCACGTTGATTCTTCAAACATTTTTCGAGCTGAAGCCTAATTTTTTCAATGTTAATAAAGATTTCGGATTTTTGGCCTTCAAGTTTTGTAATTTCGCTTATGGAAGAATTTTTGGTTATATCAAGTACTTTATCCTCTAATTCATGAATCTCTCCAGTTATTGCATTTATTTCATCATGAATATCAATGTAATCAATTGTTTTCGACTCAGATGATAAAGCGCTTGATAAATTATATGCTTGTTCGTCAAGGCACAATAATTCTCTTTTGGCTCGCTCATATTCGCTCGAGACTCGATTCAGTTCCCTATTAATAACAGTGCAATTTCGAAACGCATCAATGTATTCTTTCTCAGCCCACTCAGGTTCTTTATACTGGTTATCACCTCTCCAAAAAAAATCGGGCCGCTGGTAAGTCCCTCTTGGTAGAGAAGGTACCATTCGAGGGTTTTTCATTTTTAATGTAACGGTTTTGCTCAAAGGTCAAAATGACTTGTGAGAAACAATTTTTATTTGTTGAGATGAAAGAGAGGAAGAAGTACCTTATTCATCATCTGATAAATTAATCATTCTAAATATGTTGTTGCATATAGTTGAGTATTGAGTGTTATACATGTAATTGCTGATAATGTCAATTGCCCCACAATTAATGAGTTCATTTTTCCAACAATTTTCTACTCCATTTGTTTCACCAAAAACAAGGATTGTGTCAATTGCTTCTAAAGATTTGTTTATATAGGATTCTTCTACAGTTTGATCCAAGAATTCAACAATATTAGCAATTATTGAGTGATTTGCTAGGAACATGATATCAGGACCATACGATTTATTTATTATTGAAAAAATTAGCCTCATAAATGACATTTTCACAGGATAAACATTAAAAAACAATTGAGAAAGAACATTATAAAAGGATTCATCAAGGATAAAATGATAATCATAATTCTCTTTTTTAACAATTGCACGCAATACTCTTGAAACTGACTCCAAAGTATCAATACTATCATTGTTCATTAAAGATTCCAGAATGTCTGGACGCACTTCAATAGGATCTGGGAATTCATATATAATGTATTCAAGGAGATTAAGCAGCCCATAATAATCAACCTGATCCAAATTAAACCAAGCCCAAACTTTAAGATGCACCTTATATTGAATAAGGATTTCAATCCAATTCGAGTAAGTTTTTTGAAACCTAAACAATGATTCCATTATGCGCTCAGAACAGATATTGCCCATTTTTTCGAAGTGAGCACAAAAGCACTCAATAATATGTTTACCGAATTCCTGAAATCTCATTGGGTTGAAACTGATTGAGCTGATAGTACAAATAAGTGTTGATAACGCAATTTTTGGACGAACAAAATCAGTATCTTCTTGAGATAGGATTTGATCAACCATATCAAGTGGGATATTCTCGATTACCATTTCACACAAAGAGTTATCATAATTTAGAAGTTTCGATGTCAAATAGAAGAATGTGGAAATAGAATAAAAGGGGATTTCTGTAATAACATTCATCAACTTTTGCATTACAATTCTACCAAAGTTAAAACATGAGAAAAATGAAAACTCATCTCGAAAACCATTCAACATCCATAACACATTATTAAAATCCGATGTCTCAGGAGACAGGCTCAGCAAATTAACCAAAAAATCGAAAAAAATAGATGGTAGTTGTGTTGTATCCACGAAACAATTAAACCCTCTCAGTTTCTCTCCAATTTCAATAATCGCATCTTCAATTTCATTATCTCCTTTTCCTATTAAGTTTAATAATGTTTCTGTAATATCTAAATGTTTTAAATGTTCTTTGTTCTCTGCTAATATATTATCAACCTGCTTCTTTATTTCATTATTCTTATAATGCATGATGAATAATAAGTTTATTTATAATCTGGGGAACCCCTTCTTTGGGTCCATAACATCTTTAACTGGAGCATTTCCATCATACCAAACCATCCATATTCTTGTTTCGAAGATTTTGAATAGCACCCTAATCAATGCTCGAAAATCTATATATTGTGAAGCTGAGAAGTACACAGTGAGTTTCTTCCCGTCAAATTGAAATTCTGTATCAGTGATTGTCATGTCTAATCCTAGATCAGCAGCCTTTTCTCTGCATATTTCAGTTGCTCTTTTTTCTTTTTCTCTTTGTGATGGTAACAAGTTAATTTCGTGTTCACTTGCTTTCCTTATAATGCTCCTGGCATTTTTCATATCCTTTGGACTTGGATTACTCACAATTGATTGAACGAAACCAATGTCGATACCCCTATCTGCTTCAATCATGACATAATCACTGGGTTTTATATTCAATGATGATCTATACTTTAAAATCTCATTCCTAGTAGTGCGAAAACCAATCGATGCATATAAAACACTCTCAGAAATACGTGTTTCTTTTTCTGGAACATTAAAAATCGGTAATTGAGATGGAGCAGACCCTGATGAATTCAGCATACGATTATCGTGCTTGTTGCCAATCATGGGATCCATCATTGGACTAATGTTGGGTGTGGGCGTACGAGGAATATTAATGGGAGGCGACGGCAAAACTGGAGAAATGGTATCATAGTCATCGTTATAAGAAGATGGATTTGTGACAGATGGCGCTGGAAGAAAATCATCTACCTCTTCGGTAAATAATGCCCATGAATCAGTCATGAGGAATATTGATAAAAAGATGAGCGGTTTGTGAATAAAGTTTCTCACTTCATTTTTGACAAATTGAGGACTCGATAGTTATCGTCGTCAGTTAAATTCCCGAGGAAGGGTAGATATCATTGGTATAAAATGTTTTTGAAAATATAAAAGCTTATCAAAAAGTTGATAAATCATTCTGAAATGAAAGGGGATTTGTGAGAACCATTTCAAAGAGATCACCACATCATTATCAACCGATGATGAGTGGGTTTGTTGATTGCAGGTTCAAGATGAGATCACTTTTTTCATCGATTGAAGATGAGCAACTTAAGAATCTGTTTGGGATCTTTGGATCAGATTGGATGGCTGTTTCTAAAAAGATGAGAAACAGAAGTCCTCGCCAATGCAGGGACAGGTATCTAACATACTTGAGGGATGATTTGAAAGTTGGGGACTGGTCCAAAGATGAAGATGAGTTTTTGTTGAAGTGCCAGATGGAAATGGGGAACAAATGGGTTAATATTGCCAAATTGTTTGGCAATCGGACCGACACTTCAATAAAGAACAGATTCAATCATTTGAAACAGAAGGGGATTGTGGTTTTAAACCATGAGCAAATCCTCCCAGTTCCTGAGATAAAGAGCCCAATTTTGTGTCAACGCGATATTCTATTCAATTTCATTGGCCAGGAAAATGAATATGTAATAGATATTTTTGCAAATCATACTGATGATGAAGACTATTTTGGAATTTAAATTATTATTTTATTATTCTATTTGGAACATGATTGGAAGGACCAGACTCATTGATTGTAATCCCAATGACATTGAGAATTCTCAAGACACTCATATTCTCAAATGATTTAATGGAAATATTTTTCAAATTATGGTTGTTGGATATGTCAAGATATTTAAGAGTGGTAAGTTTCAAAATAAATGCACTTAGTTCCTTAAGATTATTGAATGATATATCAATACCAAGAATCTGAGGGAATGAAGTTGGAAAATCAGGAATACATTCTATTTGATTATGCGCCATTAATAAGTATTGAAGATGTTGGAAGTTATCAGGTGATACATAATCAGGCCACAATGAAAATGAATTATTAGATATGTTCAATCCCTCAATATATTTCCATTTCATTTTTTGAGGAAATGTGGAGATCCCGTTTGATGAGAGGTCCAAATACCTTAAGCATTTTGGAAGTTTCAAGAGTTGTTTTGGAATCTCAGTCATTCCTACATCACTTAGGCTTAAAGTATGAAGATGATCAAAGCTCTTCAAAGAGTCAGCAAATTTGTAAGAGACAATCATTCGATGGCTTAAATCAAACCAGTGATAACCTTTTCTATCAGCTTTTTCAATATTCCCAATAAAATCACATGAAGGATCGCAAATTGCAGAATACGTTGCTGAGAGGACTGTTGATTTATTTGGAAGGGTTTGTCTTCTTTCAAGGATTCTATTAACATTTCTAGTTACTTCTTGCGGTTTATCATTAGGAGTACGAAAAGTGTGCTCTTTTTCGCTATACCCATATTTTGATAAAAATGTCAAATCGGATTTGCTTGAGTCGAATAATGGACAGCCTTTAGAAAGGCTTTCTACTTGTTCAAAAATGCTTAGATTAGAAAAGAGTATGTTTGCAGATGTATCCATAAAACAAATAAAATTCTATTTAAAAATATCGTCCAAAAAAGAATCGTCTCCAAAAGAAAACTCAGGTTTCGCCGACTTAACAGGATCGAAAAACATGTTTTTCTTAAAAGGCGATGCATATACCATTGGCTTAGGGTAAAAAGAACTAAATTGAGGATCGAAAGCCTTGCTGTCGACCTGAATATTGATTTCATTAATAATTCTTATTGAGCTCGATGGTGTTACCCCTTGAGATACATTTGTTTTCTCTGGTATAGCTTTCTGGTATTGTGCTGGCGGATACATTTCGGATTTGAAATATGAGTGCTGAAGGCAAGAGGCAGCACTTGGTCTCCTTTGTGGGTCATATCTAAGCATCTCTGAGAGTAGATCAATAGCATCAGGTGATGCATTTGGAATCACACTTGCAAGAGATACCCCTGATGATTGTGGGAATCGAATTCCAGTTTTGCTTGCAAGTCTAAGCGCGTCTGGCCAGTTGGATACACTTGGTGTTCCAAGTATACTAAATATTTTAAAAAGCTGATCTGTTTCAGAATTTCCTTGAAAAAGGGGCTTTGAAAGATAAAGCTCTGCCATTATCGCTCCTACAGCCCAAACATCAACGGGAGAATTGTAAAACTCGTGTCTCAAAATGATCTCTGGGGCGCGATACCATCTTGTACTAATATACTCAGTATAAGGCGGCCTACTGCGTATTTCTCTAGCAAGCCCAAAATCAGCAATCTTTAGACAGTCATTAAGCCATAATAAATTCTCTGGTTTTATGTCTCGATGGAAAAACCCTTTCCTATGAACAAAATTAAGCCCTTGCAAAACTTGAAATATAATATACCGAATTTCAGGCTCAGATAGCGGCTGTGTTTGATTTTGAATTGTTTTTAATAAACTCTCTCCTAATAATTCAAAAACCATATATAGATGGTCATTCTCCCTAAAAACTTGAAGCAATTTTACAACATTTTCGTGCTTTATCGTTCGTAATGACTTGACTTCTTTCAATTGAAGGCATTCCTCAAAGTTAGAATACCGCTGTTTTATCTTTTTAACGGCAACAATGTCCCCAGTCTCTTTATCTCGGCATTTATATACAGTGCCAAAAGCGCCGTCCCCAATAACACAAATCTCTTCAAATCTTTTCATGAATTTGTCCTTTGAAAACAGGCAACGGTAAAAAACCGATTCACTTGACTTTATTTACTAACATTATTACCTATTCCTAGCCCTTATTCCTATTACGCTTGCCTCGTTGAACGAGGATTTAATGAATTTGACAATTTTTTGGTTCAATAAAAAAATAAAAAGTATCCCCGAAAAATCGAGTAAAGCACCATTTTTGAGCTGGCACATTCTTCCAGGGGAGATAACAATTCCATTGACCCTGAGAATGCTTTTTCCGGTATTTTCCAGATAAAAATTACAATCAGGGCAAAATGATATAATTGCTTGTCGTTTGGATATATGTATACAATCGATGAACACACTCAAATCTATATCAACAGATACCGTTTTTGATGATCTTCCAATGGATATGGCTTCACGCCTCATATAATACACATAATTTTCTCCGTGAAGCATTGCGATATCAAATTGGGAAAACCTTGGATATGAAAGCTGCTCAATTTCGCTGTTCAAAAGGCCAATTTCTGATACAACCGCAGGAGATGCTATCACACGATCTGGTGTAAGTGATAGGCATCTGAAGGATATGCATTCTTCCTCGTATTCACCAGAGCCACTAAGAGAATTATGCACCATATACTCATTTTGAATGTTCTCCACCATTAGTTCAATAGTGTTCTTCATTGAGGCTCTGTAGTTCTCTCTTATGTAGTTCATTCTCTTTAAAATGCTCCCAAGGGACCGTCTTATGTGAATACTCGCACCAAATAATTCCAAAAAAGATTTAATGTCATTTTCGCCAGTATGCCTAACGAAATGCAAAATACAAAGATCTTCTTCGGCGCTCCATGGAATGTCAACGCTTTTGCTCATAAATAATCCACATGGAGGCTCGCTCAGGCTGTTTTTCCAAACTTTGACAAGTTCTTCTCGAGTATAACCATTCAACTCTTCGAAAATAAGATTTCCGCACGAAATGTTCTGATATGTAGCAGCGTCAACAGCAAAAAATTTCTCCTTTTCAGTAACCCGCTGCATAGGATGATTTTACCCTTAAAGGTAAAAATACGATAAAATAAAACTCCGATTTTTCTTAACAATCGGTTATCGATGAACACTTCACTTTGATTTATGAATACTCAAGAATGTATTTCGTACTGTACCAAAGAATGGTCTGAAGGCGGCTCTGCTCTCGAAGGCCTCAAAAAGTTTATTGAGATTCCCAACCTATCTCCACATTATGACGAGGGGTATTTTACCAATGGCCTCATGGGACAAGCTGTTCATTTTGTTGGTGAATGGATTAAAGGACAAGGTATTAAGGGGTTAGAAATTACATATTATGAGGATAAGGGAAGAGAACCACTCTTATTTGTTGAAATTCCTTCAACTGCAGGAAAAGAAGTCCCAGCTGTTTTGACATATGGACATCTTGACAAGATGCCACATTTAGATGCTGAGGGATGGTCTCAAGGTCTTTTCGCAACAAAAGCTGTTGTTCGTGGAGATAAAGTTTATGGTCGTGGATCAAATGATGATGGATACAACCCATTCTGCATCATTACTGCTGTTAAGTATTTAGAGCAAAATAACCTTCCACATCCAAGAATTGTAATGCTTCTTGAATCAGGTGAAGAATCAGGAGATGATGAAATACAGAGGTATCTCAACGAATTGAGGCCCAAGATCGGCGAAGTTGGTGTTATCATGGTTGTTGATGGTGAAGCCGAGGATTACAAGACTTTCTGGTGCTGCACATCGCTTAGAGGCGTTGTGATGGGCGTACTTGACATTCAACATCTTGCTGGTCCATGCCATTCTGGTATGGCTACAGGTGTTGTTCCATCTACATTCAGGATTGCCAGAATGCTTCTCTCAAGGATTGAGAAAGAAGAAACAGGAGAGATTCTTATTAAAGAAGCTAACATTGAGATTCCACAGAACCGTATTCAAAACTGCAATGACATCGCAAATCAGCTTGGTGCTCAGGCTGTTGACAGCGTAACTCTTCTTCCAGGTGCTAAGCATCTTCCTGGAACAATTGGCGATCTCTTAGTTAACAAAGCATGGCGTCCCGGTCTTGCAATTACTGGCGCTGATGGAATTCCAATCGTTGCCAATGGTTCAAATGTTATTCGCACACGAACAGCATTAAAACTTTCATTAAGATTGCCCCCTGGTGTTAAATCGGAGGAGATTGGAGAAATTATGAAGAAAGAACTTGAACGCGACCCACCATATGGCGCCAAAGTTTCATTCAAGTTACTCTCAACTGGTGATGGATGGTTTGGCCGTGATTTCGACGAGAAAACACAAACCGCACTTGACTCAACATCACAAAAGATCTTCGGTCAGAAACCATTGCTCTATGGTGAAGGCGGTTCAATTCCACTTTGTAATGCCCTCCAAGCATTGTGGCCTAATGCCCAACTCATCGTAACAGGTGCTGCAGGTGTTGATTCCAACCCACATGGTTATGATGAATCCCTTGACCTTCCTTATACAGGTAAGTTTACAGCCTCTATATCCTCATTCTTGAATGAGATCTCCGTCTAAAAGCCAAATTAAGTTTTATTTAAGCATTGGATCAATGATTGCTTGCCAGTCTGCAACTGTGGATTCGGCTCCTAGAGGTGCTTGGACACCATTAATGAAAAATGTTGGGGTTCCAGCAACATTGTGGAATCCTGCATACTTAAATTCAATTCTTGCTGCCAATGAGATATCAGTTAAAGCATACTTAGCCAAAAGTGTGGTCTTATCAATTCCTGCTTTGTATGATGCCCAATCAGCAATGTATTGTATTGCTTCTTTTTCTCCTTTGAGTTCCATGTCACCATTTTGGAACTTGCTCTGATCCCCACTGTATAAACAACTAACAAGAGATCTGGCTTGGGCTTCAGAAACAGACTTGACAGCAAGAATCATCCGTGTTACAACAAATGCCCATGTGTGATATGGCAAAGGAAGCATGTGATATCTGAATTGAACGGTGGTTGCATATTTCACAAGCACTTGACTTATAGTTGGCCAAGCTGCTAAACAATCAGGGCACAATGGATCTCCAAACAAGTCAATAACAATGAGAGGATTAGATGTACCCCAGATAATCCCGGTTGGGCGGTTCGGAATTGGATATGCTGAATAGGTAATTGCAGCAAAGAGCAACAGCATTCAAATGTTTTGTTTCAAATTTGATGTTGACGGTTTACAGTATCTACAAAAAAACGGGAGGAATAATTTTAACAAAAACTGGTGGAATCATTAAAGTGAATTTTTCTTTCTTTGGGAATGTAGACAATCCTTGTCAAGGGGTACTTTGATATTTGGACAGATAATCCTAATTTGTATTGCGAATCAGTGGATTGGGAGAATATCTTGAGCTCTCCATTAGATAATCCGACAGCGTAGAATTGTTCATATGGGGAGAATCCAAGACTGAATAAATGTGCCGTAGAAATATTCTCCAATGGGAGATGAGTAATAAAAGTACCGCTGGCTGTGTAACAATGAATGCCTTTAGATGTTGAGACATGGAGTGTATTAAATTCTTCATCAAATGACATGTGAATTGGTGATGAAATCGGTATAATCTTAATAATGAGACCAGAACAAATAGACCACAGGACAATTTCTGTTCTTGATGCTGAAGCGCATACCATTTGTGAATTGTTAATAATTGAGAACAAAATCCCACTCCTAAAAAATGCAGCAATTTCACTACCCTTAGAAACCAAATACACAGATTGGTGTGTTGTATATATCTGAATTTGATTGGAATAGGGATCCGATATATTCAACTCTTTGGATAACACAATTTCAAGATGATTAAGTGGCACATGCTCTTTTAAGACAGGAGATGGATGAGGCGAAGAAAAAACAACATGAGGAACCCTGCCACATTCTGATATCCATTCATTTTGTCCTTCAGATATTGTGTCACTAATATATGAAAGTGGTGAAAACGAAGTATAGCATTCTTTAGAATGCTTCTTCAGCATTTTATAGCCAAAAACGGTATCAATCCATGCATTGATTTGACTACGTGTTTCATCATTTTCCAAAACTCCACGATGAAACATCAAAAAAGAATAAGGGTTGGTTATCCAATCAGGAAAAACTATGGAAAAATCTCTTCCATTTGGCAATGAAAATTTGTTCACATTTATATATAGCTCTTGTAAAAAAAATAGTTCTGGAATATTTTCATATATTGTTTTTGATGAAATAGAAAGTTGGTTGGATATTGAGAGGAAGGATCTATCTTCAGCATCCCACATATTGTTAATACACCATTGAATTTCGCAAAAAGGAGATATACGAACTAATAAAGAGGAGACAACAAAAGGATTTGATAGATTATCATTATGATGATAATTCTGCACGTTATAACGAATATCAAGCAGCTTTTTCGAATTCTCTTGATCGGCTGCCAAGTGAATAGGAAGAGATAAATCTCTTTTTTCACATGGATCGAGAGAAAAGTTGGTAATAATCCTGGGGAATATCGGGTATGATGTAAGATCAATATATGATCGATATGACATTTTATTAATTGATAATAAATACCTCAAACATGATATTTTCCCATTAATCCATTCATCTGTCAACTGGTTGATGGAATTATTAGAAAAGACCTTATAAAACAAATTTGGAATTTTTCTTTGAGGAAAAGATGCAATGATTGAGCCAGATTTCCTACTATAAAATAATATGGAAGATTTTTCTGTGTGAATAGTATAATTTGATGAGCTTACTAAATCTTCTTCAGAAATAATTAAAACTGGATGAGCACAAAATAGTTTATAGATTCCGAAATCTCCTCTAATAACTGATTGAAATAGAGAATCACTTAATAAATCTTCAAGACAAAGCTCGTCAGATATAATCTTTGAACCTAATAAAACATAAATCTGATCAAATTTGGAAAATATTACGGAAGGTATATGATATGTATATCTGGAAATAATTGCATTACAATAAGAATCAAATGGACCATACATTTCATTAAACTCGTCGAAGACATTCCTATTAGTTTTGTTAAAAACGCATCCTCTCTTTAGAATTACAGTATCAACGCCGTGGAATATATTAGAATTAAACCTAATACTAGGTTCAATTTGAAAAATACAATAATCAATGGCAATTGTTTGCGGAGAAAATGATACATTAGGTGGATGAAGATAACTTGACGACGGCAAAACAATCCCTGGTATATATGGAGGGGGTGTGAATGGACTTATGTAATAGCTATTCACTATAGATTCCATTTCATCAAAAGACATTTGATTATTAATAAATTGATTCTTGCGAATGGTTATTTCAGAGAAATCTAATTCTTTTTTCCTGAGAAACATATTTAGTGACTTATAAAACCCATCAAATAGACCATGACAATTAATAACAAGCTGAGCAAATTTTACGGAAAGTCGATCTGATAGATTTTGTAATTCATTGTTCAAAGAATCAATGGATTTTTTGGATCCAACTTGAACAACTATTCGAGTTTTTAGATTTTCAATTTCAGCCCATAGTGGTTCTAATATTGAAAGGATAGAATCACATGTCAAAAAAAGTTTCAAATTCTTATTCATAATTATCATCTTTGATAATGGTTTTTTGATATCAATATTATTATCAATTATGGATTTCCGAAGAGAATCATATAAGTTCTCATGGGATAAACCGAGATTATCAATATATTTTCCATGTTTCTTAAAAATTTGAGCTAATAAAAGGCTCATTAAATAAGTTTTGGCTTTGGTATTAAGTGGAATGTTAGCAATCACATCAACAAAAAGATTCTCGGTTTCAACATCCAACTCAAGAAAACAGAACACCAACAATTCTGCCATTTCATATCCATTTGATGATCTCACTACACAAAAATCAATCATTGACGAATAAAACAGAAAATTGCTAAAAATTGAGGAATATCTAATCAAACAAAATGAGCATAAAGGAATTATGTATATAGAAAATTTCTCATCTATTGCTTTTTGACGTAACATAGAGAAAAAACACATTGAGTAATCAAAGAGAATAACCGGATCGGCAAAATTGGCGACAAATTGAACAAATTGAGCGGGCTTATTACTTGCTGTCATGAGTTCAATCAAAAGAGAAGACGAATATCCCAAAAATTCATTAGATTGCCTGAAATCAACACTGTTGTTCATATATATCTTTGATAAATATTTTTTCCAGTCACTAAATGTTTCTGCAAAGCATTTTTGATTTTGATCATTCTTAAAAACATTCCTAACAAAGAGATCATCGGAATCACAGTGTCCTCCTCTTATGAATTTCATAAAAAATGGAATAAAGGATTTTTGCATGAAAATAAATTGAGATGAAACAATAATTCTCCTAGATAGTGACAGAATTTGGTTCTTTTTTTCTTGGTTGCTAAAAGATGAAATTACTGTCATAACAAGGTCAAATAATACTGGAACCAAATATGATCGTTGAATAGTATATTGGTGATGATCTTCAGCATCGATGATCTGTTCACCAACTATAAGTGATGTAAATTGTTCCCAAAATTCAATTTCATGTACATAACGTGTAATGCAATGTGATAATATCAAGAGGTTATCAATAATAAATTCTGAACTAGGATTATTTTTCATAAAATCAAAAAACACAGAAAGAGAAAAACTGGTCTCAGATATTAATAAAATATATAATCGGATTTCATCAGGAATGAATGTTAAAAACTTTTGTTTCTCAATCTTTATTAATTGCTTAAACAATCTTGATTGTATAGGACCAGAAGAAAAGAATCGATTCAGAATATCATTATTTAATGATGCACCAGAAGAATAAATGCGATCTAAAGGAGAAAACATTGATAGAGATTCAATCACTCCTATTAACGATTGGATTGTAGATGATACATCAATTGAGTAAAACAACGTATATAAAAGAGAATAAACAGATTCATTAACACCCTTATTATGATTTAAAAACAGAGTATATATTAAAAAATTGATGCAACCATTATCAAACAATATTTGAGCAGCTGTGGAATCTATATGACCTTTAAGGGAGGAATTAATTACATTAATCATAGACTCTAAAACTCCGTCACCGAAATACGACCAAATTTCGAAGTCTGTTAACAACAATGATAAACAATACATCATCGTTTGAGAATGAGGAATTGAAGCAATTGAAATGCATACAAAAACAAAAACATCAGATTTGACAATTTCCTTATTTGATATGATATGAAAAATAAACTCTTTGGTAATATTCAAGTGACATAAATTTGGATTGCTATAAACAAAGCAAAAGAAGGGCAAATAAAGGGACAATGATGACTCTTTCAGTTCATTCTCAAAAAGAATGGATAAATGATTCAGAGATGTATCAAATTCAAGTATATCAGATAATTGTTGAATCGGAGATAGAATTGTGCTCCCATGCAGTTTTATGCAATTTAATAGATCAGTAGAGCTATACATGTTGATATGATTAATATAAGATAAATTCCATGTTTTTGTACTACCATACAGCCTTGAAGACACATAAAATGATACATTTGATATTTTTGTTGATGAGCCAATACTATGAACGAAAAAAGAATTCCCACCAGGAAGTGAACAATTAAAAGATGAGTCTATATAGAAACTTATTGATGGAGGTAACAATTGAGATATAAAAGAAAACTGATACCATTTGTTTGGTTTTAAAATTGATATTGGTACTTTCTTATGATTCAGTAATTTATTATCTTTTAAATATATTGATGAGGAATTGATGTTAATAATAGGATACTCTTCATCAGAAAAACTAATAAAATAAATATAAAAGCAAAAAGATGATAAATTGGTCCCAATAGAAATCCAAGATGCAATATCTCTATTGGGCGTTTCGTAAAGTGAAGGCAATATTTGGCTTGGCTTTAGGAGATGATCAACAACTTGTGGTTTGGTTGATAACAGATTCCAAAAATCCATTGGGTTAATAAAGTACTTCATTGACTCAATAATATTTGGAATTTGATCAAGTGGGCAGCCACACTTCATATATGAAGGTATAGAATACTTGCTATACAAATAATGATTGTGAATTAAGCCCAAGTTTCTTATGGAGTGATTAACTAAAAGGGATGGAATTGGAAACGGAAAAACATCAGGAGGATGTGATTCCAAAAAACTTTCAATTGTTTGACTTTTGAATTTGAATATTGGGTGAGATTCATCTAAAGATAAAATCATTTCATCGAAAAAGTGATTACCAGTACTTAATACAATGGGAATAATAATTTTGAGCACAGACTCTGTAAATATGGGATCTATTCCAAATCTGTTCACAAGAGCTCTATAATATCCTGAGTGCAAAAATAATTGAATTATTTTAGCATGATCATCAATTGATGCACATAAGAATATAGACTCAACATATTTGCTAGGGATCATTGTTAAAAGCTGATAAATTACCAATGGATGTGGAATATTGAATATCGTTTTAGAAAAGAAAGACAAAAGACTGTTATTTTTGTCATGATTGAGTGTAGAAACCAATTTTTTGATCCTTTTTTCAGATTCCCAAAATGATAATGGTTCTGAAATCATTATGATTTCTAATAAATGAACGAATTCAGGATAGGAAAGTAAATCACTTGCAATTGATTGAGATTCGTATTCATCTAATATTATTATAGCAAAGTCAGATTGTCGGAAAAGGGAATATGAAACAATTTTGCTTTCAATAATATTAATCAAAAAGCTAACAATTAACGAAAACTGAACATACTCACTTCGAGGATATCTAATGTTTTCGGTAAGAGGAGAAAAAAATGTTGAAGGAACAATACGGTTCTTTTGTAGAATAGAAATCATCAGAGAAAAGAAGGATGTAATTAAAGATTTCTCCTTAATAATACTAGAAAAAAACCAATCATTAACAGAGATAAGAATATTCCAAGATGGACGATTAATACATAATATTAATCGGTACAAAATCTCTTGAGTTACTACAAAGTCATTATTCTTTAAGTAATAGGAATTAAGATATGATAAAGCTATATTTATCATGTTAATATCATCAAACTGATCTAAAAATACGGAATAAATATCCCAAATACTCAAAGGCATCTTTGATGACAAAATACTATTCAATTCATCAAAAAGAGAACTTTGCTTGATTAAAACTTGACTACTATTATCACCTTTTGCCTTGAGAAAAACAATTTTAGCCATAAAAACTAAAAAAGATTTCAATCCTGTTCCTTTGGAGTCTATAAATGATGCTATTTTGATGAAATCAATGATTTGTTCAAAACTCAAACCAGAGAGAGCGAATTTTTGAAATGAAGGAGATTTTAAAATAGTATTGAATACGCCAATTAATGAATTCTCGCTCTTAAAAGCGAGAAAATGTTCTATTACCACTTTCGCAAATTGGGGGTCGAAAGAACATATAATAAACTCAGGTCTCTGAAATAATAGCCAAATAAACTCAAAGTGGAAATTAGACAAATTATCTGAATAGTTATCCATCAAAAAACAGAATGCAGTCACATAATCAACAATCCTTGGAATATTCTCCACTTTGAAAAATATTTGAACAATAAATTCCAACAGATTATTAAACAATGGTACATCCATCTCAATAAATAAATCAGGGAAATAATTCAGAAAAATGTTGATTGAGTTAAAACTTGGATTATTGTTATTATTGCTCCATAAAAAATCATTGACGTAATTTATTAATATTTTTCTCTTTTTAAGCAAGTCTTTCTCTAAATTATAAGCTTCTGAGGAAAAAACTAGGGATAAGTTATTATCCTTATTCATATTTTAAAAGTGACATCAAGCAAAAAAGGTCTCCTCACAATACCCTTGGAAAGTCTGTGTAGAAACAAACATTTCTATAAATTCTACATCTTCTGGACGAACCGTAATCATGTATACTTCCTTGACAAATCCTATAGCTGGATTATCAGGATCTGTTGTGTCCCTTACACGACATCCAGCTAATCGATCTGAATTGACGAGGGGTTCAGTGAATTGTCGAAAAACCCGAAATATTCTCTCTGTATCAGACGGGAGAAAAGAGTATTTAAGCCTGGATTTCCTCTTGATGTGAATTGGAAGCGCGTTCTGTCTTCTTTTCATCCAGAAATTTACATCATTTGTGGATGGAGACACAACATCTAAGCTTGTAAGCAGATCTTTGAGTTGTTTTCTTAATTCTCCTGCATTTGGCATATGCGGCATATCATCTGGATAATATACCTTTTTTGTATCTATATTAATCATAGTAATATCTGGTGAAATAACTATCTGACTCAACAGTTGTGTTGATAAAGCACCAAAAACATAGGGAACAGGAGTATCAATATATTCGAGGAAATCAGGATCATTTGGCAAAATCGGAAGAATAGCTCCCTTAAATGTCATTGGGTGAACCAGAGCAAGACCAGCCAAAACACAGTATGATAGTATATTTATATTCTCTGAAACAATGAGAACTCTTTGTTCTGTAATAAGTGCCCTAAAATACCGTACAATGTCTTGCACATCAAGAGATGAAAAGAGAACATCAAAACAAACCATCGCAATTTCCTTCATTGAGTCTTTGGGAGTTGACACCTGCATATGAATAGATTCACTCAATCTATAAGTGTTGCTCATTGATAAATCAATTTTTAGACCCATATAGATTTCAACACTAAATAAAAAAACTTTTGGAATATAAATTGTATTAATTGCAGCAAACAATTGATTTTCCTCGTGTGGATGGAGTGGAGGGATAAATCCGGATAATCTTGCTTCGGAATCATTAAAATATCTAGGTTCTACCGATATATCATCAAGCATTTGCGTTGAGGATACATATCGCTCAGGATCAATCATTGGTACTTCAGATTCATGATCCAACAATAACCCAATTAAAAATGACTGAAATTGAAAGTGAGCCGAGAGTTGAGGAATTGGAGTTATTACGCACATACAAAAAAGAGTCGAGTCGCTTATAGCAGAAAGAAAATGGGGCTTTGGCTTAAGAGTAAAATGTGTACAAATTCCAAAAAGCAATCCATTTTCTTCGTTTAAACCGAAAACGAATTGGTTTACCAAAAAACTATCTGAGCTAGAAGCTTTTTTCATGCCATCAGGATAGCAAAACTGGGTAATTCTCGAAAACGTGGATTGACAATATGGAAATTCATGACAAGGATAAACAAAAAGTAGAGATGGCTTGGAAGGATCGGATTCGTGCGGTCCAATAATCAAAAATATTCTCCCAATTCGTGATTCAACATTTAATTTTTTTGGGTCGAAAACAAGACTCAGATCTTTTTTGTATGATAATATATCGGTAACAGTATCCAAATTAACGTGTGTATTAGTATCTCTTTTCCTACCTTTCGATATTCTCCTCATAAAAGACTTGAACATCTTGTTATGGTTTAAATATTAAACTGGTTTTTTGCTTTTAAAATACAAATGATAATAATGGAATTAGATTTCATTTGGTAAAAATATTAATGAGCACAGATCTTAAAGATGATATCGAGATCCTCCTTGATTGGATCAAGGAAAGAAGTATGAGTCACGATGAATTGATTGATGTATTAAGTACAGAAGATATAAAGAGGGTGGCGCAAGAGTTTCTTGTTGTGGTTGAAAACAATAATCGAAATGGTGATGTCAGCGCAGAAAATGATAAAAAAGGGGTAATAATCCCCGAAATTTCACTTGGACAAGATGAAAATCAAGAGCAAATTCTCTTTTTGAAGAAGGAACTTAATTCCAAAGAAGATACTCTCAAAACGCTTGAAAGCCAAATAAAATTGTTACAAGAAGGAATTGATAAGAAAAATGAAACAAATTTGTCTTTACAAACTGATCTTGAATCACAACTGACAATATTAAGTGAAGAGCTTCAAAAGAAAGAAGATATCATTAACACACATGCTTCTAAGCAAACTGAGCTTGAAGAACATGTTAAAGTATTGAGTGAAAAACTTCAGCAGAAAGAAGAAGCAAACAGCATTAATTCTTCTAAACAAACTGAATTCGAAGAACAAATCAAATTATTGAGTGAAGAACTTCAACAGAAAGAAGATATCATTAACACTCATTCTTCTAAACAAACTGAGCTCGAAGAACATGTTAAAGTATTGAGTGAAAAACTTCAGCAGAAAGAAGATATCATTAACACTCATTCTTCTAAACAAACTGAGCTCGAAGAACATGTTAAAGTATTGAGTGAAAAACTTCAGCAGAAAGAAGAAGCAAACAGCATTAATTCTTCTAAACAAACTGAATTCGAAGAACAAATCAGAATATCGAGTGAAAAACTTCAGCAGAAAGAAGATATCATTAACACTCATTCTTCTAAACAAACTGAATTCGAAGAACAAATCAGAATATTGAGTGAAGAACTTCAACAGAAAGAAGAATCATACAGCATTAATTCTTCTAAACAAACCGAATTCGAAGAACAAATCAGAATATTGAGTGAAAAACTTCAGCAGAAAGAAGATATCATTAACACTCATTCTTCTAAACAAACTGAGCTCGAAGAACATGTTAAAGTATTGATTGAAGAACTTCAGCTAAAGGAAGAAGCAAACCGCATTAATTCTTCTAAGCAAACTGAGCTCGAAGAACATGTTAAAGTATTGGGTGAAAAACTTCAGCAGAAAGAAGAAGCAAACAGCATTAATTCTTCTAAACAAACTGAATTTGAAGAACAAATCAGAATATTGAGTGAAGAACTTCAACAGAAAGAAGAAGCAAACCGCATTAATTCTTCTAAACAAACTGAGCTCGAAGAACATGTTAAAGTATTGAGTGAAGAACTTCAGCTAAAGGAAGAAGCAAACCTCATTAATTCTTCTAAACAAACTGAGCTCGAAGAACAAATCAGAATATTGAGTGAAAAACTTCAGCAGAAAGAAGATATCATTAACACACATTCTTCTAAACAAACTGAGCTCGAAGAACATGTTAAAATATTGAGTGAAGAACTTCAACAGAAAGAAGAAGCAAACAGCATTAATTCTTCTAAACAAACTGAGCTCGAAGAACAAATCAGAATATTGAGTGAAGAACTTCAGCAGAAAGAAGAAGCAAACAGCATTAATTCTTCTAAACAAACTGAGCTCGAAGAACATATTAAAGTATTGAGTGAAGAACTTCAGCAGAAAGAAGAAGCAAACAGCATTAATTCTTCTAAACAAACTGAGCTCGAAGAGCAAATCAGAATATTGAGTGAAGAACTTCAACAGAAAGAAGAAGCAAACCGCATTAATTCTTCTAAACAAACTGAATTCGAAGAACAAATCAGAATATTGAGTGAAGAACTTCAACAGAAAGAAGAAT